>Ga0302248_1000072_pt1 | contig 114333 bp, 85 predicted proteins | sample AAG_UR_Leu_MG_FD_193528 | JGI IMG/M metagenome (GOLD analysis project Ga0302248, IMG submission 193528) | Enriched activated sludge microbial communities from anaerobic digester in WTTP, New Holstein, Wisconsin, United States - AAG_UR_Leu | ecosystem: Engineered > Bioreactor > Anaerobic >...
CTAAAGCGGCGCTATGACCTCATACCAAACCTGATGGAGACCGTAAAGGGTTATGCCGCCCACGAAAAATCCCTCATGGAGGAAATCTCCTCTCTCAGGAGCCGCTGTATGAGCGCCGACGGCCCGGACGCCAAGGCCGAGTCGGAGAACGCACTTTCCATGGGGCTTCGAAAACTGATAGCCGTGGCCGAGGCCTATCCGCAGCTGCGCGCCAGCGATAACTTCGCGGAGCTGCAAAAAACCCTTTCCGAAATAGAGGACCAGATACAGCTCTCCCGCCGCTACTACAACGGAACGACCCGAGATTTCAATATCCTCCTGGAATCCTTTCCGAGCTCCGTTATCGGGAAAATGTTCTCCTTAAAGCCTGCCGCCTTTTTCGAAGTTGAATCGTCTGTCGAACGAGATGCGCCCAAAGTCAGTTTCTAAAGCGGAGGAATTGCCATGGATGGAAGGAAAATGGCTGCTTCGATTCTTGCGATACTGCTGTTTCTAACGGGAACGGGGGTCGCGACCCTCGCCGACGAACGCATACTCCGCTTCGACAGCACCATCGGGGTGTGCGAGGACGGAAGCCTCAGGGTAACCGAGGTCATCACCGTGCGGAGCGAGGGCGACCAAATAAAGCGCGGCATTTACCGCGACTTCCCAACCCATTATAAAGGCGACTGGGGATTCAACATCTCGGTTCCATTTACGGTCATCGAAGTATTGCGGAACGGGAGGCCCGACGCCTATCATATCGAGGACATAGAAATAGGAAAACGCGTCTACATTGGCGATAAAGACGCGTATCTCAATCCCGATATATATACCTACTCGCTGACCTATACGACCAATTTCCAACTCGGCTTTACCGGGGAGTATGCCGAGCTTTACTGGAATGTGACCGGCAACGACTGGGCGTTCCCAATCGACTCCGCTTCCGCCAGGGTGCTTTTACCGCCTGGCGCGGAAGGCAGGGTCATTTCATACGAGGCCTATACGGGCCCCAAAGGCGGGAAAGGCTCCGACTACACGGCCCTTCTCGATTCATCCGGTGCGCCGAGCTTCGCGTCCTCGAAAATACTCAATCCCGGCGAGGGCCTCACCATCGCAGTGCGCTGGCCGGCCGGTATCATCCCCCCGCCTGAAGCCGGCCGTATGCGGGAGCGCTTCATTCGCGACAACCTGGGGGCGCTGTCGGGCATGGCCGGCGTACTCCTCGTATTGCTGTATTATTTTATCGTATGGGTGATCGCAGGGCGCGACCCTCGCAGGGGAGTGATCATTCCGCTTTACGATTCCCCAGAAAACCTCTCCCCCGCCGCCCTGCGATTCATCGACCGTATGGGCTATGACGACCGGGCTTTCGCAGCCGCGATTGTGGGGATGGCGGTGCGCGGCCACTGCACGATCGTGGAAAAGGGCGGTGTATACACCGTTCGCGCGACCGGGAAGGACCAGGGCGATCTGGCTCCCGAGGAAAAAAAGCTTGTTCAAAAACTGTTCGTCAAAAAAGACAGCATTACCCTGAAGAACGACAACCATTCCACAATTTCAACCGCCATCAAGGCAGTGCGCCGCAGTCTCGTTTTGAATTACGAGAAAAAATATTTCATCAGCAACATGGGCTACTTCGTGCCCGGACTTGTCATTTCACTGCTTTTCATTATCGCGGCGTTCGTTCTGGGCGTAATGGAGTCCCCGGAGACGGCCATGCTGATCTGGCTGACGTTTTGGAGCGCGGGGGTCGCTTTTCTTCTCTGGAAGGTTATTACCGCCTGGCGCGGGGCCCTCGGCATGAAAAACGGTTTCGGAAAGCTGTTCGCCTCCGGCGGCGCTGTGTTTCTAACGCTTTTCTCCCTGCCCTTTGTGGGCGCGGAAATCGCCGTCCTGTTTTTTTATCTCCAGATGGGAAGCCCGTGGCTGCTTCTCTCCACAGTGTCCATCATGCTCCTCAATCTTCTTTTTTATCAGCTCCTCAAGGCGCCCACCCGCTCCGGGCGCTCGCTTATGGACAGGATAGAGGGGTTCAGGCTGTTCCTCCGCGTCACTGAACGCGACAGGCTCAACGCCGTCATGCCTCCCGAAAAAACGCCCGAGACCTTCGAGCGCTTCCTTCCATACGCAATAGCGCTCGGCGTTGAGAACCGCTGGGCCGAATACTTTTCGGACACGCTCTCCGACGCGACAAAGGCCGGAACCTATTCCCCGAACTGGTACAGGGGGCCCTCCCTTGCGAGTATGGGCATGAGCGGCTTGGCGAGCTCTTTCGGAAGATCTTTCAGCGGCGCCATCTCCTCGTCCGCCACCGCCCCGGGCTCGGGCTCCGGTGGCGGAGGCGGAGGCTCCTCCGGCGGTGGAGGAGGAGGCGGCGGAGGCGGAGGCTGGTAGCCGCCTCTAACGGGTCTTCTTTTCCGGAGCCCCGATGAGCGCGAGTATGACGACCGCCAGGGCCACCATGCCTCCGGCTATGGCGAAGGGCGCCAGATATGTCCCACTGGCGTCCTTAAGCCAACCGCCCACCCAGGGGCCGGCAAATCCGGCAAACCCCCATGCCGTAAATAGCAACCCATAGTTTGACCCCTGGGCGGTGGGCCCGAAATACTGAAGACAGGTCGCCGGGAATAGGGTGAACATGGAGCCGTAATTCCAGCCGATAAGCGCGGCCACGGCCCACAGCGCCCAGTATATCCCACCCGAAGGAAAGAGGAGAAGCATTGCCGCCGCCTGCACGGCGAACACGATGATAAAGCTCACGCGCGTACCGATTTTATCCGCAAGCTGCCCGATCAATACCCGCGAGGCCGCGTTCATGATGGCGAGCCAGCTCGCCGCCCCCGCCGCGGTCATGGGCTCGAGACCGCAGTCGATTCCATGGCCGGCAATATGACCGATCACCATTAGACCGGCGAAGGAACCGCAGAAATACGCAAGGTACAATAGCCAGAACTGGGGCGTATGGTAAGTCTCCCCGTGGGTGAAGTCGCGGTGACCGACACCCGCCAGGCCGCCCCCTGTGGTCGGCGGCGACCAGCCCTCGGGTCTCCATCCCTCCGGCGGGTTCTTGAGGCACAGCGATGCGGCTACAGCCATGATGAACATCACGATCCCGGCATAGATAAAGACATATCGCCAGCCAAGCTTCTGTATGATATAGGTCGCAAGCGGCGCCATTATAAATGATCCAAGGCCTAGGCCCACCACCGAGAAGCCCGTGGCGAGCGCCCGTCGGTCGGGCCACCACTTGGGCGCGTTCGCGATGGGCGGCAGGTAGATGAGGCCCCCGCCGAAACCGGCGATTACGCCGTAGGTGATGTAGAGGTGCCACTTTTCGGTGATAAATCCCGACACGGTGAACCCGATGCCGAGGATTACCGCTCCGACAAGCACGACAATGCGCGGGCCGAACCTGTCCGACAGCCTTCCGGCCGGGAAGGTCATAAGCCCGAAGATGAGGCAGGCGATGGCGAAGGCGAGGGCGATATCGGCCCTGCTCCATCCAAATTCGGCGTTGAGTGGGCGGATAAAAACGCTCCAGGCGTAGAGAAGCGCTCCACAGGTGGTGCTCCCCAGTACGCCTCCAATAAGTGGTATAACGCGCGGGAAGGGGCGCGGCACGGCATTCGAATGGCTCATACGTGTCTCCATGGATCTGGTTTTTATTTTTTTAATTGCACGACACGGCCGCCCGGATGCCCCAAACGAAGGCCCGTGGGCGCGGCCTTGGGACGCCCGGAAGACAGCCCTTCCCGGAGAAAACCGCGACCGCGCGCGCCTCCAGGAGGGAAATTATGCCTGTCGACGGAAACGAAATCGACAGTCAACAATACATGGATTATATTGTAATACAAACTGGAATGAACTCGCACGCCGGCCGTCTTTTGTCAAGCATTGTTTGACCCAAATGACCACCCGCGCGCCTGTAACGACGGACCAGGCCGAAGTGGAGCCCCGAAACATGAAGGCGGGCGCCCCTCAAGAAGCGCCCGCCGAACGGAGGATTTGTATCCGCCTATGCCCCTCCGCCGATAACGAACCCCTTGCTCGCCGGGCCGGTAGAGGCCGAGGTGCCCGCTATCTTCGCAAGGTACGCGGGGCCGAGGCGTTTCAGGTGGTCGTTTACATTGTCGAAATAATTCAGGTGCTTCTGTTCCTCGTCAATAATGGTCTCGAAGAGCTTTGCCGTGATGCTGTCTCCGTTTTCCATGCAGATACGCAGAAACTGGTTGTACGCCTCTATGGCGTCCTCCTCCGCCTTGGAGTCCGCGGGGTATATCTTCTCCACGGGCTGGCCCTTCTCCACCGGGCCCGACATATCGCTTGTGGGCTCGCCCCCCAGCTCCTTTATACGCTCCGCGAAATCCTCCGCATGGCGCATCTCATCGATGGCGATGAGCTTGATGTTCTTGGCCAGATCTCCATAGTCCATGTTATCCAGGTTATAATGCTGGTTCATGTACTGGTATATCGCCTGAAGCTCCATCGCCCTGGCCTGGTTCAATACCTCGACCACCTTCTTCTTCCTCTCCTCTCTTGAAGCCTGTGCCATGTAATACCTCCATTTTATTCATTGTGATTGTACGGGCCTCCGGCGCCGTTTTCCCCGTAACATCGGCGGAGCCCGCCGGGACGCTCCGGCCGGTCGCAACCGGCCGGGCTTCGCTATCGGTACGTCCTGCCACCCAGTGAAGAAATATCCGTTTACTCCGGCGCGATACTCCTCGCTGTCAAGAAACATACAATGTATGCCGTAGCAAGGGAAGCAATAATTTTTACAGGCCCCGGGAATATCGTTCGAGGACCTTCTTCGGATTCCCCTTCCGGCCGTCCACTCGCCGCACCTTCATTAGCTCCTCCGGCCGGCGGCTCTTTTCTGTACGCGCTTCAACCGTCCGCGGAAACCTTTGAAGATCCTAACGGCCCGCCTTAAAATATATAAATCACCCCCCGCACTTTTCGCAGATACCGAAGAACTCTATGCGGTGGCTTCGCACCTCGAAGTTGCACCCGCGGCCGGCCCGGCGGTTCAATGTCTCGTCGAATGACATCTCGACATCGGAAATCGCGCCGCAGCGTTCGCAGATGAAATGATAATGAGGCCTTACATCCGCGTCGAAACGGTCGAAGGTGCTTCCAAAATCGATTTTCCGGACAAGGCCCTGATTGATGAGTATGCCGAGGTTGCGGTACACTGTCCCCATGCTCAGGTTCTTGAATTCCTTTTTTAGCCGCTCATAGATCCAGTCGGCGGACGGGTGCGATTTCGTCGCCCTCAGCAATTCGAGTATTTTCTCCCGCTGCCTGCTCCTTTTATGCCGAATTTCCATAGAGATCCCGTCGCCCCCGATTCCTAAAACCGCATCGCCTATCGTATAAGGATTTTAAAAATTATAATCGGAATGATTACTAAAAATCATCATATAATTCGATTGTCAATAAGAATTCCGTCGATTTCCATGAACGGGTATGCGGCCTTTTTCGGATGGCTTTTATCCCATGCCTCAAGGAGGGGAGCGCCTTCCTTTCCCTCGTTGTGGAGTCATGTATTCCGCGCATATCGACTGCCATTCAAGTTGGATGGATGGAAGCATATTAAAAATTGCTTGCCCCGTGGCCTCATGGCGGCGAATAGTACCTTACCCCTGCGTTACCGGAAGGAAGCATGACACGGCTCGACCCATTCGACGAACTAAATCCACGCCAGAGGGAGGCGGTTAACCACACGGAGGGACCGCTCCTCATCCTGGCCGGAGCGGGCTCCGGCAAAACCCGAGTTATAACCTATCGCATAGCCAACCTTATCCGGGCCAAGGCCGTGCCACCGTTCGAGATTTTCGCCGTCACCTTTACCAACAAGGCCGCGGACGAAATGAAGCGGCGCGTCATCGATCTCATTGGCCCGCTGGGTGAAAACGTATTTGTGCGGACCTTCCACTCGGCCGCGGTGTATATATTGCGCCGATACGGCGACCGCATCGGCGTTCCGAGGGCCTTTACGATCTACGACCAAAAGGACCAGGAAACGCTCGTCAAGGACATCCTCCTGGACAGGAGGCTCGACCCGAAGAAGATACGTCCGTCCGCGCTGGTGTCGAAGATCTCCGAGATCAAGGACCGCGCCGAGATAATCGACGGCACCGATCTTTCGCACCTTATGCCTGGATATCCGGGGCTGGATTTCCAGGATCTTTACCGGGAATACCAGGCCCGACTCGAGCGCTCCGGGGCGCTGGATTTCAACGACCTGCTCATCAAAACCGTCCTGCTCGTGCGCGGCAGTCCCGATACTCTCTCAGACCTCCAGCGCCGCTGGCGCTACTTCATGATCGACGAGTACCAGGATACGAACCACGCGCAGTACCTCATCTGCAAATACCTCTCATCCGCCACCCGGAACCTGTGCGTGGTCGGCGACGACGACCAGTCCATCTACTCCTGGCGCGGGGCCGACATTCGCAACATACTCGAATTCGAAAGGGACTTCGACGAAACCAGGGTCGTAAAGCTGGAGGAAAACTACCGCTCCACTGTTCCGATACTCGATGCGGCCTGGCGGGTAATCCGCAACAACCGAAACCGCAAGGAAAAACGCCTGAGGGCGGTCAGGGGCGAAGGCGAGCCCGTAACCTGGTGCAGCGCCAACAACGAATACGGCGAGGCCGAATACGTCGTAAGCACCATCATGTCCCTTAAAAAGATGGAAGCTCTAAGAAATCGCGATTTCGCCGTCTTCTACCGCACCAACGCGCAGTCCCGGGTCTTCGAGGAAATGCTTAGAAGGGAGAATATGCCGTATCGGGTGGTCGGAGGGCTTAAATTCTACGACCGCAAGGAAATAAAGGACATACTGGCCTATCTCAGGCTAATCGCGAATCCAGCGGACAGTGTCTCGCTTTTTCGAGTGATCAACGTGCCGGCCCGCGGCATCGGGGCGGCCACCGTGGAGCGATTGCGCGACACGGCGTACACCGAAGAGATCGGCGAATGGGAGCTGATCGCACGGGGATTCGCCGTCAAGGGGAAGGTCACGGCCGGCATAAGCGCGTTCAAAAAGATAATCGAACATGGCATGGCCGCAGCCGCCAATGTTCCCGGGACCGTCAAGCTCTCGGCCATGGTACGCAACCTCATCGAGGCGACATCGTACCGCGACGCCCTCGAGGAGGAAAACTCGATCGAAAGCCGTTCCCGTCTCGAAAACATCGAGGAATTCTTAAACAGCGTTTACGAGTACGAGGCGCGCAACCCCGACGCCGGGCTGGACCTCTTTTTACAGGAGATCTCCCTTCTCACGTCCGAGGAGGCCCCGGATGCCGGCGGGGACGACCCCTCGAACTCCGTCACCCTCATGACAGTGCATAACGCCAAGGGCCTCGAATTCCCAGTGGTATTCCTGACCGGGATGGAGGAGGGGCTCTTCCCGCACTTCAATTCCAGCGACACCGAGGCCGGCATCGAAGAGGAGCGCAGGCTCTGTTACGTCGGCATAACGCGCGCCAGGGACCGCGTGTACCTCACCTCGGCCGAGATGCGCCGAAGCTACAGCGGCCTGTCCTATAAGGAGCCCTCCCGATTCGTGGCCGAAATCCCCGCCGGCTCTCTCGAGGTGCGCCGGTACGGGGAAGGGGCCGGCGGCCTTACAGGATACGAACTCCCGCAATTTGAGACAGCCGGACCGCCGCCCGCCGGCCGCTTTTGGACGGACGCAAGGCAGGCCGCCGGAGGCTCGCGATTCAGGGCGAGGGAGGCCGTGCTTCATCCGAAATACGGCAGGGGTAGAATACTCTCGGTGGAGGGAAGCGGGGATAACGTAAAACTCACAATAGTTTTCGGGAACGGCAGCCGGAAGACCTTTCTCGAAAAATATACGCCGCTCGAAAAGGCCTAATCCGGGAATAGTACTTGACATTTCGTCCGAAATGGAGCACATTCTATACGGTTTTTACGAGGCTGTTTACGCCCAGGCGCCTGGATCCGCCAAAATCATCCATCAGGAGAGCGCGATGACTACCGCACACAAGGTCACGTTTGAGTATATTGAGGAGATCCCCATCCTAATAATCGAGGGTGATGTGACATCGGAAGCGGACGCGGAGATTATGCGGGTGTTCGGCAAACTCAGGGACAAGTATCATCCCAAGCATCTCATCATCAACTTCGAAAAAACCAGCTACATCAATTCCGCCGGCATAGCGACGCTTATCAACATCATCCAGAACATCAATGAGGTCGGTGGAAAGGTAAGCTTTGTGGGTCTCACCGGGCATTTCCAGAAGGTCATGGATATCGTCGGCATATCCGACTTCGTAAACAGCTTCGGCTCGGATTACGAGGCCATCGCTGAGATCAAGGCGCCGAAACAATCATAATCCGTCGAGGCCGAGCTTGCGAAGGGTCTTGGCCGTCGGGCGCCCCGACGCGTCCCAGCCCCTCAGTCGATAATACTTCGGGAGCATTTTACCCATCGGAACGACCGATTCCTTCTTGCCGGGTATAAGGCGCTCGTCGGTAAAGCGCTTAGGCAGCCTGTCCTGCTCCGCCCCTATGCCCTCGCGCAGATTGAACATCCTCTCCAGCGTATAACCGCGCTCCCCCACCCTGAAATATTTACCGAAATCCATTTTCATTCCGGTCGCGTATTCTATGGCCCTGGTGTGCGGCAGCATGGGCAGATGTAACTTCATTATTGCGGGGAATTTAAGCAGCATGTCTATGAGCGCCCAGGAATGGGTGAGAATCCAGGTGATAATCGAGGAAAGCAGCCTGCTGCCCGGCACCCTGTAGGCAATGGCCGGTACGAATGTCCATGAGGTGAACAGGCAGTTGCCGCCTGCACTGATGGCGGCCAGCAGGTTCTGGTCAAGGACGACCCATCCGGGTTTAGAGCGGTAATGAAACGGGTCGAGCGTAACCGGCCCTGTCGCCTCGAAGTAGATGAGATAACCCCCATCCAGATGGCAGGCCCCCCGGCTCGCCGTGGCGTAACCCAGTCCGTGGCCAACGGCCCCGCGCGGCTCGTATGCCGCCATCTCCAGGCCCTTAACGTGCGGCGCGAATTCCTCGCCTCCGTATTTGGCGGCGAGAAAGCGCACCCCCTCGGCCAGATCCGCGCCTATGCCCTCGCGATAGGCGATGCTTCGAAGCACCTCCGAAATGTTATCCTTCTTCCCAAACTCTATTCCGTTTTTCCACAATCCCCTCTCGTTCAACTCGGCGGCGAATCCCATTATCGCCCCCGTGCTTATGGAATCCATGCCGAGAAGGTCAAGCTCGTAGTTCCAGCGGAAAATCGCCTCCATGTCGTTTATAAGCATGTTCGAGCCCAGCAGGCAGAGGATCTCGTACTCCGGCCCCTTTACCTCGCGCCCGTCCACGAGGACGACCCGTCCGCACCGGATGGGGCAGGAGAGGCAGCCCGTGTTTTTGACCAGGAATTCCTCGGCCAGGCGCTCGCCGCCGATCAGAGCGGCGTCCCTGTAGCTCCCCGCGCTGAAATTTCTGGTCGGCAACGTATTACGGACGGAAAGCGCCGTGAGGAAACCCGCGGTGCCGTAACGGGGCGCCGCCTCGCCTGTGGCGGGATGCTCCTTTAGCATCCTGGTCCATTTTTTAACCAGGTCCCTGTATTCGGCGGGGCGGTCCAGCTCCATCTTCGCGTTTCCTACCGCCACCATGCCTTTGAGATTTTTGGACCCCATAACCGCGCCCATGCCCGTTCGACCGTGAAGCCTTTCCTGCGAAACGATCGCCGCGTACTTTACTAGGTTCTCCCCGGCGGGACCTATTACAATCGTGCCGCCCTTTCCATGGAGTTCCATAAGCTCGTGCTGGGTCCTCTCGGTGTCCATGCCCCACAGGCCGGAGGCGTCCCTTATCTGGACCCCGCTCTCTTCGACAAGCAGGTATACCGGTTTCGACGCGCGGCCACGGACGAGCAGGCCGTCGAGCCCGCATCGCTTGAGGTATATGCCGAAATTGCCGCCGCTGTTGGAATGGCCGATAGCGCCGGTCAGCGGGCTTTTGGCGGAGATGTCGAACCTGCTGGTGCATGGCCCCCCCGTGCCGGTAAGAGGCGCTGTCATCACGACAAGCACGTTTTCGGGAGACATCGGATCGACTCCCGGAGGCAGGACGTCCCAGAGGATCCTGGTGGAAAGAAATCTGCCCCCCAGGAACCGTTCTCTGTCCTCATCCGATACAAGATATTCCGAAACCCGCCCGGTCCCCAGATCCACCTGTAGAAGCCTGCCCGTATACCCTCTGTACCTGCTTGCCATACCACGCTCCATGGTTTATCCAATGTGAAATTCCTTAAATGATCGGCTTTCGACCGGTGATATAGCCCCACCGGAAAGCGCCGGCGAGCGGTATTTCCATCACCCAAGCCAATATCTACCACTCATCATGCGAAGAGAGGGAATAATCCTCTCCGTTTAATAAAAACTTCAGTACAATCATGTTTCGTCGGATTTTCCTCCAGCGGCGGGAACCGCCTGGAACAGGCGCTTCATCTCCGGAACCGAATATGCGATCGAGCACTCCGGGAGGGATTTGATGAAAAACCGCCCGTAGCCCTTGCCGAGAATGCGGGAATCGAGAACCGCCACCACCCCCCTGTCCGTTTTACCGCGGATGAGCCTGCCGAACCCCTGCTTGAATTTGAGAACGGCAGCGGGAACCTGAAAAGAGTAAAACGGGTTCCCTCCCCGCTCCTCGATACGCTCCATTCTGGCCTGTACGGGCGGCCGGTCCGGCACGGCAAAGGGAAGTCGCATCATTATCACCCCCCGAAGGAGGTCACCCGGAAGGTCTATTCCCTGCCAGAAGGAATGGGTCCCCATTAGAACGGCATTGCCGGCCTCCAGATAGCGCTCCAGTACCTCGGATGCCGGATATTCCCCCTGCGCGAAGACGGGATGATCGATCATCCCGGCCAGGCTCTCGCGAACGATCTCGAGCATGCGATAGGAGGTAAAGAGCATCAGACAGTTGCCGTTCAGATGTTCGATGATCTGCGCCGCGATCCGCGCGGCGTCGCCGGCGAAGGAATCCCCATCGGGTCCCCCCTCTTCACGATTGAGCAGAAGCACCGCCTGTTTCTTGAAATCGAAAGGGGAGCGCAGGAGAAGCGAGCGGTGCTCCCGCGATCCCAACCTGCCGGCGATATACGAAAAATCCCCGTTTACCGCGAGGGTGGCCGATACGTACACCACGCTCTCATATTGGGCCAGCACCTCCCTCTCCATGATTTCGGCGATATCGATCGGCTGCCCCTTAACCGTAACCTCTCCCAGGAGCTCCGTCTCGCCCCGCTCCAGCCAGTACACCCAGTCACTGTCCTCGCAGGCGATGGCCGATGAAAGCGCCTGCACCGCCGAAAAGAGCCTCGAGCGCGCGATCTCGAATTCGGCGCGGGACTCGTCGTCATCCATCTGCTCATATATATCGTCGAGGAGGGCATAAAAACCCCGGTACGCGGTCATCATCTCCGCTCCGATGCCGAGAGGCTCTTTCAGCCTGTGCGAAAGTCTCCCGGCAGGCAGAAGATCGCGCAGCGATTCAAAAAACCTCTGAAGCTCCGCGAACAGGGCCTCGTGCCCCCCAAGCGCCTTCTTTCTCAAGGATTCGCGCCCTATCCTCGAGAGTATGGTCTTCCTGCGCCCCCTGCGGTGGAAACGCTCCGCGATCTCCATCATGTCGGAGAAGCTGACCGAAAAACCAAGCTGTTCGGAGGCGACGTCCTCGATGGAATGGGCCTCGTCGAAGACCACCACGTCTGCGGCGGGTAGATATGTCCTGCCGGAATTTACGTTCGTGAAAAAAAGATAGTGATTTAGGATCAACACGTCGGCCTGCTGCCAGCGTCTTCGCGCGAGCTGAAAGGCGCAATGTGAGGCGAAGGCGCAGGTGGACATGTCGCAGGCCTCGCTCTCCCGCGAGACGCGCGACCAGAGCGACTGCGGCATCCTGGTGTCGAACCTGCTAAGCGGCCCTCCCCGATCAAAAAGTCCCCTGAGCTCCTCGAGCCAGTGAAGCTCGACCCTGTGGAACTCGCCCCGCTCCAGGAGTGACTCGAAACGGCGGCGGCATGGGTAATTGGCGCTCCCCATGCAGAGCTCGTACCTGAATTCCCTTCCGACAAGCCTTTTTATTATTTCGCGCGCAACGGGGATGTCCTTTTCCAGAAGCTGTTTCTGGAGCGCCCGGGTCTCGGTGCTCACCCAGAGGCGCTTGCCGTTTTCCAGGCAATGGCTTATGGCCGGCACTAAATAGGCCAGGGTCTTGCCAACTCCTGTCCCGGCCTCCACAAAACAGCCCTCGCCATCGCACAGGGCCTCCAGTATGAAATCGGCCATGCGCGTCTGCTCTTCGCGCGGCTCGAAACGCCCGTTCAGGGAGGACAGTATGCCGTTTTCGCCGAACACCTCTATCATGGTGTGTCACCGGGCCGGTCTGGTGAAATGAGCGCGCTCATGCCGGGCCGAAGGCTGGCCCGGCGCGCCTTAATACGCAAGAACAATTTTCCGGATACGGGGCTATTCGAAGCGGAATGAGGGGTAGCGATCCACAAGTCCGATCATGAACGCGTTGACGTTGACCCAATGATTGAAGTAGCGCGCCATGAAGTCGAAAAGCACGTTTGGCCATTTCTTGAAGATCAGGACTGAAACCAGGCCCGCGAAAAAGATGAGAAGCGCCCCGAGCGAGAGCAGGAAGAGCAGCACGAGGTGCGGGAGCAGCGCAAGGAAGATCCCCAGCCCGGTCAGGCGGAGGAAGGCGATAAAACGCGAATAACGGACAGGGTATGTCACCGCAAGCTGCAGCGCGTAGTCTATGTTCTTCCTTCCGACAAAGCCCGGCATCTCCTCTACCACATCGAACGCGCAGGCGGCAAGCGAAACCGCCCCCCTCAGGGTGTTTTCCTGCATTTCAAGAAAATCCTCCTCGGGATAGCCCCTGAAGAGCACCAGGAGGGTGTTCACGAATCCAAGAATCGCCGATACCGCCCAATACAGCAGGTTTACCAGAAATCTGGGCAAGAGGCCTATCGCGTACAGCCCCAGAAGCCTCAGGGCCGCGCCGACTCTGGAGTAGGACAGGGAATAATCGATGGAGAAATTTATGACACCGCCCGGGACCGTGTCGGCCGCCGCCGCGCCCTCCTTTTCCAGGTCCGCCCGGTAACGGGAGAACTCCTGCCGGGTCTCCAGGTCCAGATAATCCTCGGAGGCCGCCTCGAGCGCGGGTGCCGGCGCCCTTTCTGGGCCCGGGGCGAAGAGCTCATCGTCAAATTCTTCCTTTTGCAGCTTCTCGAGGTCGATCTCCGGAAGGCTCTCCTCTTCGAACTCGTCGATAATTCTCAAATCTCTCTCACCGGCCAGATCGTCCACGCTTAGCGATGGATCGATCTCGTGGAGATTGAGCTTGATATCCTCCTCGCCGGGCAGCGCCTCGTCCATGGCGTGCGCGCCAGTGGTCGCGTGGGATTCGCCGGCGCCAAGCTCATCGATGCTAAGACCGGTATCCTCGAGCGTTAGGCGCTCGTCATCATCGATATCCACGCCTTTTTTCAACTCCTCCACTTCGTCCAGGGTGATGTCCAGCGTGTCGAGATCGATGGTGGTGTCGAATTCGTCCTCCAACTGTCGCGCCTGGGCCGGGCGCTTCGACACGGGCTCAATATCATCCAGCTCTTCCAGAATGAACTCGTCCCCCGTGGAAAGATCGGCGCCGGATGGCCCGGGGCGTCCGCCCTCGTCGAGCTCTATATCGAGTGAATCCAGATCGATCGTCAGGCTCTCATCAATATCGTCTGAATCCTTCGAGAACACCTCGTCGGATTTAATCTCGCTTTCCATCGATAATTCGTCGGAGAAATCCACAAGCTCATCATGCGGCCCATCCCTCCGGGCGGGCGCGGACTTGCGGTGCGGCGGTTCGTCCTCGAGCATGATGGAATCGAAATCGATCTCATCCTCCGCGCCGCCATCCGTCCCTTTCCCCGCCGGTTTATGGCCGGTCTCCGGTTCGTCGGCGAACACCATGTCGTCGAACTCGCCGGCGGGTTCCTTCATCTCCGCCTCGAGGCTCTCCCCGAAATCCTCGAGCTTTAGGGCCTCGTCCTCCAGCGACTCATGCTCCACGCCTGGAGCGGGTTCTTCGGACAATAGGCTTTCCACGGAATCGAGGCCGAAATCGTCGGTGCTCAACTCGTCCTTCATCTGCGGACCGGAGTCGAGCGAGGCGGAATCGAAGTCATCCAGCGCCGCCAATTTATCGCCGGATGGAAGCGGCTTGCCATGCCCTCCCGCCGCGTCGTATCCCCCGGGAAGGTCGGGCAAGGAATCGAAATCGCCGGCGGGCGCGCGCTCCGCCGCGGCGGCAGTTCGCGCCTTGAGCCTGTTGTCGATGATCACGTTAGTCCCGCACTTCGGGCACGAGAAACCGAATTTCTTATTGGTTATCTTGCCGTCGTCCACCGCGTAGGCGGCGTCGCAATGCGTGCACCGTACTATCATCGCGCTCTCCTGACCTTATCTCCCCGGATAGTATCGCTCATTGACATTTTGCTGAACAACCAGAAACGATATGGGAAGAAACAGTATCATATACCATTTCAGGTCCCTTCCATTGAGCTCCTCCGATTTCTGCATGTACCTCATGTTGATGTACACGCTCCACAGGCCGAATGTGAAAAACACGAGAAGTATATTGGACACCGGCTTGTCGTCGAATATACGGCTCATCCTGGCAAGCCACCAGAAGTAGTACAGGCCCAAGGTAAGCGCCATCAGGAGGAACAGAACAATAAGGTTGTTTTCCGGGACGTTCTCGACCTTCATGCGCGCCTCTGATCTCTTATTTCCGCCGTCGGTTCCCGGCGGAGCGTCTTATATGGTCCGCGTCACCGGCTTCGGCCCGCCCATTTCCCGTCGCGTACTATGGAAAGCGAGGCTCTGCCGAGTTGGCGGCATCCATGGTACTAACTTATGGAATCAAATCAAAAACTTCAATAAATAATTGGCGGAGGCGCCATTCCGGAGGAGTCAAACTATATCCTCATCCGCCATCGCGTCAAAATGCGCGCCCGCGAGAGCTCTTACGCCGACTCTATTTTATTAACGGAATAATCCTCCATTTTACTTACTTTTTTTTCGGCGTGGCCATTGGCCGGCGCTAGTGCGCCGCGCCGCCCATTCCGCCGTAAAAAGTTCTTGTAATTTTAATCAATTTTTCGGTCATTATAAGCCTTGACCATCCAGCAGCCCCGACGGAGTAAAATACGACAATGAGCCTGTTAAAGGAATTCAGCTATTCCGATATATTTCAACGGCGTCTGATATACTATAATCTTTCCGCCACGATTTTTCTCGTCACATTTATATTCTCGGATATCTCGCTCGCGTTCAACCACTACGCGCCGTATGAATCAACCTTCAGAATCGTGTTTCTCGCCGTTCTCGCCGGCCTCACCCTGGGAAATCTGGCCGGCCGATCGCTCTTTTCGAAGTCCGGCCGTTACCGGCTCATATATATGCTGTCCGACCTCGCCTTCACCGTCGGATGCGCACTCTTCCTGGCCAGAAAGCACCTCGCCTCCGGCGTGGGGGAGCCCCTTCTCGATCTCTTCTTCAGCCACCGGTTTGCGCTTTACACAGCGGTCCTTCTTATTTCGTTTTTTACCGGGATGAAAGGCGTCTATTTCCTCAAAATTGCCTGCGGGGATTTCATCGATGACCACAGGAGCCTCCTGGGATTTTTCATGATAATCCTCGCCGCCGTTGCCGCGGGAATGGCGCACGCATTTTTATCCTTTCATGTCCCAAGGGCCTATTATGCCGCGTTCGTTCCGGTGATGCTGATACTTCCGACCCTTTTTCTCATACGGCTCCCCTATTTCCCGCAGACGATGTACGCACAGGAATACAAGGAACATCATCACGAAACCGGAAACGCCGCGAGAAAAAGGGAGGATCTAGCCTTCGCTTATCTGGGTTTTTCCTACATTCTTCTCTACCTTTTTTTCGGCTATCAGACCATTACAAGGGTCCTCGGCGATTTCATTCATGTTCAGCTTCTTTATATATTCGCCTGCGCCGCGGCGCTTATGGCCGGCTTTGCCCTGGCCCGCCTGCTGAAAAAACCATATCTTCCATTGTACACGGAGGTGCTCTATCCCCCCGCGTTCGTTTTGTTCTTCGTCGCGGTTTACGCAACAGGAGGCGGCCTCGGCACCATGGCCACAGTCTCCCTTTTCATCCCCGTAGCCGGCGTATTCGGCTTCTCGATGTATCATATGCTGCGGGAGATAATCGAAACATACGATCACGCGAAACGCTTTGCGATAATAGATTTCTCGCTCCTTATACTTCCCGCTCCAATCCTGGCCGCTCTCAACCTGTTCGATTTTACCAATCTGTGGTTTTTCATCCTTCTATACGCGGTCTTCCTTATGAACACGGCCCTTCCGGTCATAAACCTCGCGCAGTCCGAAAGAAGACCCCTGGTAAAGACCCTGTATCTCGCGGGCGCGGTAGCGCTGATTCCTATAATGCTCTTTGTGCACATCAACTTCGACATCGCCCTGAACGGAAGGCTTTATGTAAGTCATATCAGCGGCTACGCCGACATCGCCTCCGAGGACGCACCTTCCCGCCCCGGCGCCGGCGAAGAATCCGTCCGTTTCAACGGGCGCGACATATTCTCCTCCCGCGACGATACCGTGAAAAACCTCTGGCGGGCCCTCGTCCCTTTGGCCCTTTTCGCAAAGACGCCGGAAGACGGCGGGAGCCGGATACTTTTTATAGACGGCAACCAGCGCTTCTATCGAAACCCCGCCATCGCCTACTTTCCCGGCGCCGTTTGCCTCGACTACATCCCGTCCCGCGCCGTCGACTTCAGGGAGCCGCCGTTTACCGGCAGGGATTTTTACTTCGTGGAGCACGGAGAGATCCTCCGCTACCTGAAATCCATGGAATCCCCCGCCAATATGATCGTCGACATACCCAATCTCTATGATCTGGCGTGCAACCGCTTCAGGTTCACCGAGGAGTATTACGCTATAGCCGGCCGCTCCATTTCGCGGGACGGATTATTCGTCCAGGTCCTCAACCTTTCTCGCGTCGATTCACACACCCTCTCCTCGGCGCTGTCCGGGCTGAAGGGGCAATTCGGCCATTTCGCGGGATTTCTTTTCTCCGACCATCTCGTCCTTCTCTGCGCCAGGACCGCATCGGCCCTCGAGCTCACCCGTGAGGGCTTCGAGAGGATGAGCGCCCTTTTCGGAAGCAGGCCCGATCTGGCCGGACTTTTTATCAACGAGTATCAGCCCCTTGCGCACCTTCTCTTTACCGACATAGACGACATGCTGGCCTCGTTGAAGGATTCGGGGACCAATCCCTGGCCTTGCCCGGAGAAGGGTTCGGGTTTCTCGTTAGACGCGAATCTGGAAAACGTCTATCTGTCCGACAATCTCAGAATAGGGACGCTTATCCCGGATGGGCTTCAGTCCACGTACTTCCGTGCCGGCATACTGGCAGGCCTGCGGGCCAGAGGACAGGCCTTCTCCATGATGAAAAAGGCCTCCCTCATGGAGGTCCGGGGCGAATTCGACGGGGAAACCGCCATCCTCGCGCAGCTCGGAAGGATGGGCGACTACCAGCCCGACCTGAGGGCATACATCACCTCACTCCTGGCGTTCAAGGAGCGGCATTATTTCGCCGAGGCTGTCCGGCTGGAAAAGGGGCGCGGCTGGAACGACGCCGGCACCCTTTACAGGGCGATAATCAACATCAACCCGGACAATTTCGAGGCGAACTACCGGCTCGGCATGCTGTCGATAACCGTTCAGAACCTCGATGACGCGTTTGTTTATCTTCAGAAGGCCATGTCGCTCAAGCGCGATGATACAAAGGTGCTCTATCAGATGGGTGTGCTTTTATTCGCGATGGGCCGTCCAAGGGAGGCGCTGGAGTATTTTACCCGCGCCATGGAGCTCAGGGAAAGCACCGCCGGCATATTCCACTACACCGGCCTCTGTTATGAAAAGCTCGGCAGGACCCAGGAGGCCAAAACCTATTACGAGAAGGCCCTGCTCGCCGATCCGAACGACTGCGCCATCCAGTCGAGCCTTAAAAGGATCGAAACGGCGATCGAGGAGGAAAAAAGCCGCTGGAAAACCCCCGATCCGCGCAACCAGTTCGAAGTCGAACAGGGCGAGAGCATACCGCTTCCCATCAACCAATCAGCCAGGGACGTCAGGCTGGACGATAAGGAAGCGGAGTCCGCCGAGGAACGTCCCTAAGGTCCTGCCGAATCGCCGAATTTTTTCTTGAGAGCCATTACCACAAGCGACGGTGAGTTCGGCACATGCACCGTGACGGGACACCCCGTCCTTCTTCCGAAATCAATGCATTCGCCATGAGTGGGCATGGCGAGATCCAGCCGCCCCCCTTTTATGGCTCCGCCCCGATCGAGCGCCACGTATAGTACGCCGTCGTACTCGATTATGGAACCGAAGGGTATATACGATGTATCCACCGCGGCCGGGCGCACCCCCTCGCGCAACAGTGCTCTTATGGACAAGCCGCCGACCGCCAGACGGTCGCTCCAGTCCCGGGAAACCACGCCGTCCTCGCCCTGGACATGCGCCGTGTTACAGCATGGGCCGGGGCAATAAGCCGTTATCTCGCATATCAGGCCAAGGCTCCTGCCGTTCCGAAAATTTCTTGCGGAAAGCTGCCTCTCGATGAACGATTCCTTCTTGACCATTGCCTCGGAAAGAACGAACGCTGCAAGAATCGTCACGCAGAATGCGATGCCGCCGAAAACAAAAACCTTTCTGATCATGAACCATTCCCCATGCACTTAAAATAGCCCCCCGCAAAGGGGCTCTCAGAAAAAAAAGCGGTACCGTCTCTTTTTTAATGTGACATAAAATAGATATTGACAATTCCCGCCGATTTATATAGAATAGTCAGTTGGAATACCGTCCATGGGGCCAGGATATTTGAAGACTACGCCCGGAGAGTATAAAAGATGACGTGGAACATCGTGACGCTCCTGTCGTGCCTGCTGATAATTTTGGCGTTCCGCCGTCTCGACCGATCTAACCTTAAAATGATCAAGCTGAAACGGTTCTCGTCCAAAATCTTCAACGATTTCAGAAAACTGGCCGACACCGAAAGCCGGCGCTTCAATGACGCCACCATCGAGATGGACCTTATAGTCAAGAAGGCCTCCGGGCTCTCCGTATCGCTCAGGGAATCGGTCGCGGAGATCGAGAGCAGAATCAAGGGGCTCGACATCGAGAAGTCGAGCCTTAAAAAAGTCGAGGACGATCTGAAAATCGTATCCCAGGCCGCCCGCGAGGTGAACAAACAGATCGAGTTTATAGCCGCCTCCAGGGCCGGTTTCGGCGACATGGCCAAGAAGATCGGCACGCTCGCCGAAGGGCTCGCCCGCACCGAACGCGAGAGCGCGCTCATCATCCAGGGCTTCAACGACAGGGTCCGCGAGCGTTCGAGGGAGATGGGCGAGGAGCTCGCCGCCCAGATCACGAGGCTCAAGGAGTCATTCAGGGATAACGAGGCCGCGCTCCTCGGTTCGGCACAGGAGAAGGTGGAGCTTCTCACCAGGACATTCTCCGATTCGCTCGCCCGCATGGAGCAGGGGATTACCAACACGGGCGAGGCAATTCTCGACAACATCAAATCGAGGATTGACGCCGTGGGCCATACCGTCGATCTCCTCGAAAACCGCGTCGATTCCGCGGAGCGAAGGGTGTTCACCGAAATCAACGCAAAGATTGGCAATATCGAAAAGGGAATGGAAAACTTCGAGCTTTCCCTCCAGGAGACCCGCGGCCAGTCCCTTGCTGAAACGCGTTCGGAAATCGCCGATATCAATTCCAAGGTCAACGCACTCAAGGCCACCCTTTCGGACCTCGAAAACAGCGTATTCGCCGACATAAAGGACAAGTCCGCCGACATTAAAAATGAAATAACGGAGGCTGTCGCCGATTTTAACCGCAGCAGGGACTCCATGCTCGAGAAGGTGGAATCCGACATTGACAAGGTGTACGGAAAACTGAGGACCGTTGAAAACACGATCGACGACTCCAAATCCAAGCTTATCGCCTCGTTTGCCGACGAGGTCCAGAAGATACGCACCGAAATCGACAATCTGAGCATCCATTCCATCGCCAAAAAGGACGAGATCGTCAAGGCGGCACGCAAGGAGGCGGAGGACACCATCGCCAAAATGGAGGACTTCGACGAAAAATACGCCGAAATGGAAAACCGCCTCTCCGAAACGGCCGAAGAGAAGATGTCCTCCCTGGTCTCCGAATACCACGGTGTGGAACAGCGCTTCAACTCGCTCTCCGAAAAGCTTTCGGCCATGGAGGACCGCTTCAACGATTCCCTGGACTCGCAGATGCAGCGCGTTAAAACGGATTTTCAGCAGATGGAGCAGCGCCTCGTCGACATGCGCAAGGAGATAACCCGGTACGAGGAAAGCCGGCAGATCTTCACCAAGAGCGATGAGATGATGCGCAAGGTGGAAGACGCTGTGCAGAACTTCGGGAACATGCTTAAGGACGCCCGGGAGGAGGCGCGCGGCATCCAGAAGTTCATGGACGATATTGAAAAGATAAAGGATCTGCGAAAAACCGTCGAGAAGGAGCTAAAGGCGTTCGAGGGACGCAAGGCGAGGCTCGCCAATTACGAAAACGAGCTGGCCGGAATCATCGGCCTGACGGACATGGTAACGCAGAAGATGGAGTCCCTCGAGGACAAGATCTCGAAAATAGACGTCGTGAACGCCCGCATCGAAACTCTCGGTCAGAGTTACGCGGGGCTCGAGGCGAGGATCGCGGAGCTGCGCGAATACGAGGACACTATAGCGAAAAACCTCGACTCGTCCCACAAGGCCGACATGCTGATAAAGTCAATCGAATCGAGGATTGGCTCCTTTCAGGCCGTTGTCGAGCGTTCGGACAAGCGCATCCAGAAGCTCACCCAGTACCTCACCTCCATCGAGGAGAACACGCTTGTTCTTAAATCGCGGGAGCAGGAGATTCGCGACGTCAAGGACAAGTTCGGCGAGCTCGAGGGGCTCACCGCCCACATCGAGAAGCGCATAGACCAGATCCACGCCATGTTCCAGAAGATGGAATCGATGCGCTCGGAAATCGACAGTACCGACTCCCGGCTAAAGGACATGTTCAGCCAGACAGACCGCAAGATGAGGCAGTTTGCGGATTTCCTTCAGGCGGTCGAGAACAACAATCCCATCGCCCGGCAGATGAAGGGCGACCTTCCCCAGGTGAAAAATCTAAACGAAGGCGTGATTAAGACGGTGCGGGAGCTTTCGAGCAGGGGATGGAATTCCACGGACATCGCCAAAAAACTCATGATCGACGAGAACTCGGTCCGCCTGATAATCAACACCGCCTCCGTTTGATCAGCGCGAACCGGTTTTTTCGATTATCTTCTCCCGCACCTCTTTCATTATCTCTTCGTCCGAGAGCGTTTTGCGGAGTATAACCCTGTAGCGCACGTCGAACTGTGTGGGGTACACGTCCTTTGCCGGGAACTGAAAGCTCCAGCGCTGAATGTCCTCCACGATGAGCTTGTCTATTTCCACAAGATACGTAAGCTTCTTCGGCCTTACCTTCATAAGCCTTCCGGAGTCAGGGTAGAGCCATACCGCGATTACGCCGTCCCGCTCCTCGTCGATCTTGTCGAATTTCTTTAGCTCCTCGGTCATATACCTGTCGCCGCCCGAGTCCTCATTTCGCCTGATTCTGTCCGCGTAATTCATCTGCGAGAGCAGATAACGGTCGGACATCATCAGAACGCGGAAGAGCTCCTTCGCTTCGGGATCGACGGAAAGGTATTCGTCGATTCGTTCCTTCATAGGATCCTTCACTTCCGCCGTTTTGCAGGAAATTATCATAATCGAAGCGAGAAAAAGCACGAAAACAAGTAAACTTCTCACCTTTGTAACCTCTCAGTCATGGATTGGCGCGCGTCGCTTCCCGGTTATGATACCCGCCCCTGCTCGGTAAGCAAGAATTTTTCATCCTGTATCCCGGCATAAAAGTATTGCCGCTTTCGAGAAAGCCTGTGTAATAAGTCCCCATGGAAAAGGCGCTGGCGGACATCCTATCCTCGCTCACCGGGGCAAATGACGCTTTGCTCTACCTGCTGCTTTTTCTGAGCGCGTTCATCGAAAACGTCTTCCCCCCGGCGCCGGGCGACACGGTAACCGCCTTCGGGGCTTTTCTGGTCGGTACCGGCAGGCTCGATTATTTCCTTGTATATCTGGCCACGACCCTCGGAAGCGTATTTGGATTCGTCTGTCTCGTTATGATCGGGCGTGTGCTCGGAAGGGAATTTTTCATCGGTAGGGACTACCGTCACCTCCCGGCCAGGCGAATCGTGAAGGCGGAAACCTGGTTCAGGCGCTACGGCTATCCCGTCGTCCTCGCCAACAGATTTCTCCCCGGCGTCCGCTCCGTCATCTCCCTGGCCTCCGGCATCGCCCGCCTCTCCCTCTGGAAGGTGTTGTTGTGCGCGTCCATCAGCGCCTCCGTCTGGAACCTCATCTGGATCCACACCGGGTACATGCTGGGTGACAACTGGGATCTCGTCAAGGACCGCATGGGGTCCATACTTCGCAATTACAATACGGTTGTGCTTGCGCTCATGGCCGCGGCGATAGCCGCATACCTCATAATCCGGCGCGTGGCCAAAAACAGGCGGGATTCCGCCGACTGAGGCTTTACATATATTTGGGCTCCTTGTAGGAATACATATCGTGCACACCGCCCTCTATCTGAGCGGATATCGAGCGGCGCTCGAATCGCAGCTCCCCGGAATGGAGCATCTCGTGTAACGTCCTGACGCTTTGCGCCCCCATGTCCTGAAGCGAGTGCTTGAGCCCCTGAATCAGATACGGTACGTAATCGAACAGGGAGCCCTTGTCTACTACCGCGCCGGAAACCCCCTGGGCCACCATTATTTTGGCGTCATCCGCGAAATAGCGCTTTCCTCCGCCCTTTTCCATCGCCTCGAGCGAGGCCATTCCGCGATAACGCTTGAGGCGTATTCCGTTCTCGTAAAAGTACTCTCCGGGGGCCTCTTCGGTGGCCGCGAACATCGAGCCCATCATGGCGGCCGACGCGCCGAGCGAGAGCGCTTTGGCGATATGCCCGGTGACCGAAATGCCGCCGTCGGCGATGACGGGAACACCGTGGCGACGCGCGAAACGGGCGCAGCGGTACACCGCGGTCGCCTGCGCCCTCCCCACCGCCATGGTTGTCTGTGTGGTGCAGATGGACCCCGGCCCCATCCCTATGCGCAGGCCGTCGGCCCCCGCCTGTATAAGGTTTTCACATTGCTCCTCGGTCACGGCATTGCCGCCGATAACCTCGAGCGACGGATATTTCTTCTTTATGTATTTTATCATCTCTATCTGGTAGAGCGAATTCCCCTGGGCCGCGTCTATTACCACCACGTTCAATCCAGCCTGTACCAGCCTGTCCAGGCGCTCCCTGGACTCGTCCTTCGTCGAGATCGCGGCGCCCACCATCAACTGCTTCTGATCGTCCTTGGAGGCGTAAGGGTATTCCCGGTTCTTCAGCAGGTCGTTCCTGCACATAAACGCGACAAGGCAGCCCTTTTCATCGACTATCGGAAGCTTGCCCTTTTTCGATTTTTTTAAGATCTCGTTGGCCTGAATGAGCGATATGCCCTTCTTCGCCGTCATGAGGTCCGTGGTCATCACCTCGCCGAGCTTTCGGCCGCGGTCGGTCTCGAAATCGATGTCGCGGTTCGTCACAACCCCCACCAGCCTCGAATAGAGCTTTCCGTCCTCCGTAATCGGTATCCCCGAAAAACCATACTTCTCCTTAATGTCGTCGATATCCGCGATGGTGTTTGAAGGCGAGAGCACAATGGGATCCGTAATGAAGCCGTTCTCGAAACGCTTGACCTTTCTTACGTGTTCAACCTGCTCCTCTATCGTGTTGTTGTAATGGATAAAGCCTATCCCTCCAAGGAGGGCCATCCCTATGGCCATTCGGTATTCCGTAACCGTATCCATGGGGCTCGATGTAATCGGCCTTTTAAGCACGATATTTCGCGTCAGGTTGGCTTCGAGTTCGACGTCGTCGGGCGCGAAATCGATATATCCGGGGAGGATGATGAAGTCATTATAGGTCAGGCCGTGGTCTGAACAGAAAAGGTCATCGGCCGGAAAACCGTCTTTCATCGCCATGGAATTCTCCTTTGTCGTACTTGAGGGGGGCGCGGCTCTTGTCCTCTAAGGTATCATGGAATCCGCCGATTTCAACATTTAAGCGGCCGGCAAACCGGTTTTCCAGCGCGATTACACCGCGATGGTAAGAAATCCGCAAACTCCGCTCTACGACGATTCCGTTGTTTTTGTTGATTAGCGTTTCTCACCGCTTTTTGTCAAGTAAAACAACGCGCCCGCGCCAACCAGGCCGGGGCCTTTGCGGCCTTTCATTAAACAATAAATACTTGCCTAAAACTTTTCGGAGCCACACATTTGAAAAACCGCCGGCGTCGTCGAAAGGGCTTTCGCACGCCGGTTTACGCGAGGTAGAGGTCATGAAATTCGCTCCATTGCCGGCAAACTGCGCCCGGGCCGTCTTTATCTCCATCCTGGTACTGTTCGCGCACTTATCGTGCGGGCGGGACGAAGGCCCCTCTGTTTCGGGAACTCGTATAGCGGTATCGATTTACCCTGTCGGTGATATCGCTCGCACCATTGCGGGCGGCCGAATGAGGATATTCTGCGCGGTTCCGCGGGGGGCCAATCCCCATACCTTCGAGCCGCTTCCCTCCGTCGCGAAAAGTCTGCAGAATTCGCGCTTGTTCATAGGCCTGCACCCGGAATTCGACGGATGGGTGGAGAAATATCTTAAAGAAGGGACGAAGATTTCGTATCTCTTGAACCGGGGCTACCGAGGAAATCCGCATATATGGCTTTCCATCGAAGGCGGCCGGGGGATAGCCCGCCATATCGCCGGAAGGCTGTCCACGCTCGACCCTGATGGCGCGCGTATTTATCGCGAAAACCTTTCATCGTTCGAAAAACAACTGACCGAACTCGACGCCCGCATACGGAACATGTTTCGCGGCCTTCCTGACAGGAAGCTCATACAGTGGCATCCGTCATGGGACCTGTTCGCCTCCGAATACGGCCTCGAGATCGTCGATACGATAGAAAAGGGGCACGGCCGCGAACCGACGCTTGGCGAATTCAACCGCCTCGTTCAAGCCGCCCGGGAGCGCAAAGTTGGGGTAATCGTCATAGACCTCAAGGTGCAGAGCAAAGCGGCTACGGCCCTCGCCAGGGAGTCCGGCGTGGCGCTTCTTCGTCTCGACGCGATCGGTGACCGCGACGACCCGGCCGCGAACAGTTACATCCCACTGATGGAAAACAACGCTCGCCTACTCGCACGGGCGCTCTCCGAAGGGCACAGCGCCAGATGAGATCCGGAGGGAAGAATGAAAGGGACTGACGACGCCGCAATTAACGGCACCCCCCTCTCCTTGGAGGGTATTTGGGTTCGTTTCGGCACGATGGTCGTACTCGAGGACATATACCTCTCCGTAAAGCATGGGGAGATCCTCTCCATAGTGGGTCCCAACGGCAGCGGGAAGAGCACCCTGCTTCGCACGGCCATGGGATTCACCCGGCCCTCTGCGGGAGCGGTCCGCCTTTTTGGCCATGCCCCGGCGGACATCCGCCGCCAGGGACTTGTCGGCTACCTGCCCCAGGGCTCTTCATATAACGCTCACTTCCCCTTAAGCGCATTGGACGTGGTCGCCATGTCCCGCTACGCGAGGGTATCCGTATTCGAACGGCTTTCCGATGCGGACCGCCGGGCGATCGACCGCGCGCTCGAGCTCGTCGACATGCGCGAAAAACGATCTCATCGCTTCGGCGACCTTTCCGGCGGCGAACGCCAGCGTGTGCTCATCGCCAGGGCGCTCGCGCTCAATCCACGAATGCTTATTCTCGATGAGCCCTCGACCGGCCTCGACGCGGTGGCGCAGGACAATTTCTACCGGATGCTCGTTGACCTGCGCGACAAGGAGGGCATGACCGTCATCATCGTATCCCACGATATAGGCAGCGTATCCGGCATCGTGGACAGGGTCGCCTGTCTCAAGCAGCGCATTCACTTTCACGGTAAACCGTCGGACGGCATACCTGCCGGAGCGCTTGAAAAGGTGTTCGGACGCAATGTGTATTTTCTTCACCACGACCAGAACTGTGAAACCTGCAGGAGGTCGCAATGACGGAACTTTTGGAAATGGCCTTCTTCCGAAACGCCTTTCTCATGTGCGTTCTTCTGGGCGTACTTTTCGGCGCGCTTTCCTTTTTCGTCGTAATGCGCGGCCTTTCCTTCATGGGGGCGGGCATTGCGCACACCGCCTTCGCGGGTGTGGCCATAGGGCTGCTTTTGGGGATAAACCCCTTCTATACCTCGCTGGCCTTCTGCGTCGGTTCCGCACTCGTTATAGGACGTATCGTAAAGCTCGGCCGCATAGGTTATGACGCCGGCATCGGCATATACTTCGCGTTCTCGATGGCCCTTGGGGCGCTTTTAATAGCGATGCGCAAGGACTACAGCTTCGACCTAATGGGATACTTGTTCGGCAATATCCTCGGAATAAGCGATTTCGACCGCATCATAGTAATGATTGCGCTTCTCGTATTTATTCCGTTTATTGCGCTTTTCATGCAACGCATCCTGTTCGCCTCGTTCGACGAGGACGTTGCGGCTGTCAGCGGCGTGCCGGTCGGTTCTCTGGAGAACATCATGCTCGTCTTTCTTGCCGCGATCATAGTCGTAAGCATCAAGATCGTGGGGATCATTCTCGTTTCGGCGCTCATAGTTCTTCCCGCCAGCTTCGGGCTCCTCATCTCGGGCAATTTCAGGCTTGTCCTCGCCGGAGGGACCGCCTTCGCGGTTACGATAATGCTTGGCGGGCTCTTCCTTTCCTACTGGCTGGATACCCCGACGGGGGCGACCATGGTGGTCGGGGGGACGATTGTGTACTTCGCCTCAGTGGCGATATCGAGGCTTAGGCGAAACAAACGCTGAAGGGCGCAAGGGGCGATTTCGAAGTCAGCTCATCCCCGTATACGCCGAGCGGTCGTAGTCAAAGGCCTCGTCGAGCTCGGCCCCGCCGTGCGCGACCGATACCAGCACGAGATAGCGCGGCCGTCCCTTTTCGGACCGCACGCCCCGGGCCGTATCGACGGCCGCGTCCGAAAAGTCCAGGTCGAGCCCGTAGATGTTGCGGAAACAGAGCTGATACGACCAGGGAAGCGAGGCTTTATACAGGCCGGTGTCCCTGCTGTTAAGCGCAAGAACGCAGTGCGCCGGAGCGAGCGCCGCCACCGTAAACGGCGCCCATCCGTTCCAGTTGGAGGGATACGCCCCCAGCACCGACTCCGCTGTCGCGGGAAACGCCATGCCGGTGATGTTGTCGTAATCGTAGAGCAGGAGCTGGCTTCGAGGGGCGACTGAATGCAGCCGCTTGAGGTGGTCCTTTTTAATCGACGAATAGCTGTTCTTTCCGGGGTCCTTCGCGTGCGCGTCGAGAAGGGCCGCGCCCTGGACCGCCTGGCCGTCGTGATAGCTGATACGGAAAAGCATCGCCGCGGAGCAGAGCTCGCTTTCCGGCTCCCCGGAGAGCATGAGCGGCCTCATCGCCATCTTCACCTGACTCCCGGGGGTCTTCATCTGCCTGTCTGCCAAGGCCGCCGACATGTCCATGATGAGCGAGCGCGTTATGCCTGCGTCCTCCCAGAGCACGGGGTACGCGTTTTTTACGATCCGGAAAAAGATATCTTCGAGCTCGTAAACCAGGCTTTTCATGGTATCCGCGCCTTCCCTGATTCTATTAATCGTTTTCATGGGCCGTCCCTGAACCCTCGATCTTCACCCTGTCCGGTGAGCGTTATAAAAGAGCCCCTTCCCGCCTTGCGTGTCGCGTCCAGCACGCCGTCGGAACCCCGCGCGGCATCCGGCCTAACGGCGCGTCTCTTGAACGATGTTTGAGACAATAGTGTATTATACAACGGTGGTCAATCATAAATTACAGCTACGCCCGGACGGAGCCGTCCGGGCGTAAGATCGGCGCGGGAGCGATATCGTCATCTCTCCGGCGGGTATCCGGTTATCTGTCGTATGTCCTCGTAGAGGGGCTTCAGGCGGTCGTATAGCTTCAGGTAGACCTTTTCGAACAAATCGCGATAGATGTCCCTGTTTTTCGGAACGGGCTCGAAGACCTTTCCGATGCGCGTCATGGCCTTAACGGCGGAGGCAAAATCCGGATACATGCCAAGACCCACGGCGGCGTCGATAGCGGCGCCCAGCGCCGACGTCTCGTAGGTATGGGGGCGCTCCGCCGGCATGTCGAAGATGTCGGCCGTAAGCTGCATCGGGACGTCGCTCTGTGAGCCCCCGCCCGAAACGCGGACCCTTTCGATTTTTACGCCGTTACGCTTTTCTGTGCGCATCGCCCCTTCCTTCAACGCGTAGGCAAGCCCCTCGAGGATGGAGCGGTAAATGTGCGCCCGGGTGTGCACATCGCCGAAACCTATCACCGCGCCCTTCGCCTCGGGGCCCGGTATTTTCACGCCCGGGGACCAGTATGGCTGGAGCATCAGCCCCATGGAGCCCGGAGGAATGTCCGCCACCAGTTCGTCGAAGAGCCGCTCGGGGCTCATCTTTCTCTTTTTCGCGATGATCTCCTCCCGCATACCGAACTCACGTTTGAACCAGCTGACCATCCAGAATCCGCGATATATCATCACCTCCGTGTTATAGGCCCCAGGTACCGCGCTGGGGTATGGCGGCATGAAGGGCACTATCTCCACGTATTTCGTGTTGGTGGTCTCCACCGTGGCGGTGGTTCCGTATGAGAGGCAGGCGATCTGCGGGCTCAAACAGCCCGAGCCCAGGACCTCGCAGGCCTTGTCCGCGGCGGCCGCGATGAGCGGGAGCCCGGCGGGAATCCCGGTTTCGGACGAGGCCTTCCTGCTGATGTAACCCAGCATCTCCGACGGCCTTACCAGGGCCGGGAGCACTGCGGGATCCATTGGAAACATCTTCCATTTCATGTCCGAGGGCTTCGCCCAGGTCTGGGTTTTATAATCGAAGGGCACAAACCCGACCGTGCAGCCCGTGGAATCTATGTACTCACCCACGAGCCTATGGGTCAGAAAGCCCGAGAGGAACAGGAACTTGTATGTCTTCTCCCATATCTCCGGCTGGTTTTCCCTTATCCAGTTGGACTCGCTTTCCGTAATTGTGTACTCCACCGCCTCGAGGAGTTTCAGCGCACGGAGCGCTGCCTTAAGCACCGGGTTCGGCCAGTTGCCTTTGCTCGCGCGCCTCTGGTCGAGCCAGACGATGGCGGGCCTGAGCGGCTTGCCGTTCCTGTCGACGTTTATCATCGTGTCGCGCTGGGTTGTCATGGTGACGCCCCGGATGGAGTCCTTTTTGATTCTGGTCGACGCGAGGAGCTTTTTACACGTCTGGCAAAGGGTCTTCCAGTAGTAGTCAGGGTCCTGCTCGGCCCATCCGGGCCGCTCCGAATAATACGGCTCTATTGGGGTCTTTACAATGTCATGCAGATTGCCCTCGGGATCGATGAGAATGGCGCGGATCGACTGTGTGCCGACATCGATCGCAAGGATGTGTTCGTTCGTTTTAGCGCCGCCTCTTGCTTTCATGAGGTCCCTCCAGGTCCCAATATGCCTCGTATCATACGAAACGCGCTTGTATAAGTCACTAACTTTTTCTCGAATCGGGTGATGGCGAATCCCATCACCTTTCGCATGAAAGGAAAAATAATTTACCCGGGACGCTATATTTGTATTGTATTCGGCCGCAAACGATACGATTCTTGACGGGCATTTCATAAGAGGACGGCTCGCACATGGCTCGACTGATCGACAATCCCCTAACCGTTGCGAAGGACCATATTCTTCTAAGACTGCGTTTCGATGACGCCCCCGCTCCCTCGCCCGGGCAGTTCATCAATATAAGAACCGCTGCGTTTACCGATCCCCTTGTACGCAGGCCGTTTTCGATTTTCGATTACTGGGAAGGGACTTTCGAAATAGTTGTAAGGCTTATCGGCAGGGGAACACGGCTTCTCGGCGAAATGCGCGCCGGGGCGGAGGTGGACGCCCTCGGGCCGCTTGGAAATGGGTTCACCCTTATCGAGGGCGGGCGAGCGCTCCTTGTCGGCGGCGGTGTCGGCAACGCCCCTCTTTTTTACCTGGCCCGCGAGCTGGAGCGCCGCGGGACCGTTACGGATTACGTTTACGGCGCGCGTTCTACCGACCTCATCTACCAGAGGGAGCGCTTCGCCTCCACCGTAAGTAGATTCCACCTGTCAACCGACGACGGCTCGGAGGGCAGGCGCGGCTATTGCACCGAGATCGGACGCGAGCTCCTTAAGCGCGGCGTCTATGACCGAATATACGTCTGTGGACCCACACCGATGATGGAAGGCATGGTCCGAATCGCCTCCGAAAGCCCCGCCCCGGTAGAGGTGTCCATGGAGAATTATTTCGGATGCGGCATCGGGCTGTGTTCGGGCTGTACGGTCGAGACCCCTTCCGGCCTTAGACGCGCCTGCGTGGACGGGCCGGTGATGGACGGCCGCGAGATACTGTGGGATTCCGTTTCCGGCGGGCGGTAATGATCAGCGGGAGTTGATCTTTTCCCGCAGCGGTTCGCCGGTCACCATATCCACCCCGTATAGAACCACATGATCGATGAGCGGCACAATCGCCGAACCCGCGCTGGCGATAAAAATGCGTGAAAGGTATCCCCGCCGCCCGTTTATCTCCATGACGGCCCGGGGGCGGTTCTTTTCAAGCACTATGCTTATAAGCCTGTCGCGAAAGGAGCGGATCGCCATTCTATAATGGCTCCCCTCGCGGACCTTCTCGATATCGAAACCGTAGGCTCGTCTTTTCTCGATATAGTTGAGCTCCTCACGCCGCCCTCCCAGCTCCCTCATGATCCAGTAGGCGTCGACCGGACGCGCGCCGTTAAGCGCTTTTCCTTCGATCACGTTCGCGTCGTAAACTACGATATTGCTGTTGACGCTCCTCTCGATGATAAACAGCCGCCGGCCGGGGGGCTCGGCCCCATGAGCCGGAAGGCATAATACAAGCGCAAGTGCGAACGCCGCGCATCGCATCATTGTCGGTTCTCCGTGTTCGGCGATTCGCGCTTCACTTGAAAAGCGGCGAAAGCCTCCTAAATTGTTCGGTACCGTACCGCTCGATAAACATGAAAGCTATCGTTTCGGTCGGATATATCACCGCGCCCGCGTCCCGCAGGGCGACAATGGCCATCTTCCACTCGTGTTTTCTGCGCGAGCAGGCCGCGTCCGAAGCCACGATTACGCGATACCCCCCCCCGAGGAGACTCAGGGCCGTGGTCAACACGCAGATGTGCGTCTCGATTCCGCACAGGATGACGGTCCTCCTTCCGATTTCGGCTATTCGCTCCCTTATGGGCTCATCGAGCATGCAGTTAAAACAGGTCTTGTCGAAGGCCTCGATGCCAGCCAGATGCTCCCTGATGTCGGGTATGGTCCGCCCCAATCCCTTTGAATACTGCTCGGTAAGGACGACCGGAATGGAAAACGCGTTCGCCGTCTCGAGGAGTATGCCTATGTTCCGCACGACATTCCGCCGGATGTCATACTCCATCGCGTTGAACAGCCGCTCCTGTACGTCGATCACCATAAGACACGCGGATTCCTTTTCAAGCAAAAAATCATCTTGCCCCATGGTCAAATCCCCCTGGCTCAGTTGAGCAGGTCGTTTCCGACCTTATCCAGAATGCGATCGCTGCCCTTTTTCTTCCGGATGTTCTTCATTATGGACTGCTTCTGCCCTCCGGCAATATTCTCCCTCGGACCCTTCTGAAGCACTCTGGCCTCATTCGCGGAGCCCCGGCACATGTCGCACTCCTCGTCCGGCTCGGTCCCCGGAATGAAGACCTCGTTTAGCCTGTTCCTGCAGCTCGACGAGGGAACAAGGCCGGAAACCGCGCATACCTCCCGCTCCGAAAGCGCCGCGTACTGCGGAAAGTTATAGGCGTCGTCGTTCCGAAGCGCCTCCCGCATGTAATTGCCCCATGCGGGAGCCACCACGGCACCGCCCGCCTGGCCTATGCCGAGCGAAAGCCCGAGCTTGTCGTAACCCATCCAGATACAGGTGGTAAGCGAAGGGCTGAATCCGCAAAACCACGCGTCCTTCCAGTTGTTGGTGGTCCCGGTTTTCCCGCCGGCCATCCTTCCTATCGAAGCCGCCGAGCCCGTGCCGGAGGAGATAACCGACTGCAGGAGGCTTATCATAATCTGGGCCGTCGATGGCTGAATTATCTGAATGGAGCCGTCCGCCTCGCGTTTTTTGATGAGTGCCGCAATCTCCTCTTCGTTATTTTCTAGGATTTTGCCCTTCCGGTCCCGCACGCTTCTTATACTGAAGGGGACGACGTCCCTGCCGCCGTTGGCCAGAATCGCATACGCCCTGGCCAGCTCGAAGGGCGATACCTCGAAGGAGCCCAGCGCGATGGAGAAGTTGCGCGGGATCCTGCGCTTCGTGTCGTCCGGGCCGAGCTTCAGCAGTTTTCCATAAAACCGCATTACGTACTCTATGCCGAGCGCGTCGGCGATGCGTATGCTGATCACGTTGATTGACAGCGACAGCGCCTTGCGCAGCCTTAAAAGACCGTAGTACTCGCCCTCGTAATTTTCGGGCACCCAGTCGCCGCCCTCTGTGTCCAGATACACCAGCGGCGAGTCGAGGATAGCGGTGGCGGGGGAGAACTTTTGGGACTCCATGGCCGCGGCGTACAGAAGCGGCTTGATTGCGGAACCCGGCTGGCGCATAGACTGCATTGCGCGATTGAGCTGGTTTACACTGGTAAATTCGCTCCCCCCGACCAGGGCCTCGATATAACCCGTACGGTGGTCAATGGAGATGAGACAGCCCTCCACCTTCTGGTAATCCTTGTCGTCGGCGTAGCCCTCGCGGTAAAGCTGGATCGTCCGCCCAAGGGCATCCCCACCGGTCAGGATTGTGACAATCTCGAGCTCGTCTATGACCCGCTCTTTTAGCGCGTCATTTACCTTCTTCACCTCGAGCGAACCTGTCCTGGCGAACGGATCGAGGCCGAACATTAGTGAGAACATTTCCGCCAGATGACCGTAGTTTTCCGTTATCTGGTCCTCTTGCTTAAACGCGAGGCTGCCCGAAATCGCCGTCTGCCTCCTCAGGGCGGGAGGAAGAACCCTCTGGGCCGCAAGCTGCTTGTTGAGGTCCATGGTGGTGTAGACCAGAAGCCCCTCCTCGTACACCTTCTCTTCGCCGTATTTCTTCACCAGCATCCTGCGAACGTACTCCGTGAACCATGGCGCCTTGTCGACGCGCGATGACCAGGTGGTCATGGTCGGCGGCAGCTCGTTGATGTAGTAAAGATAATCCGGCCAGAAATCCAGGTAGGCCTTTTCGGCCTGGGGGATGGTGATGTAGCCGGATTCCACCATTTTGGCCAATACGATCTTGTGCCGCTCCAGGGCCCGTTCGGGATAACGTATCGGTGAAAGATTATTGGGCGAGGACGGCAGAGTGGCAAGTAGGGCGCACTCCGCAAGGCCCAGCTCCCATACGTTCTTGTTGAAATAGAATTGCGATGCGGACTGAACGCCATAGGCCCCATGCCCCAGGAATATCTGGTTAAGGTACAGGGCCATGATCTCGTCTTTGGTGTAGAATATCTCCATCATTACGGCGATGAAGGCCTCTTTGAGCTTGCGGTAGATGCTGCGCTCACCTGAGGTAAGGAGTATCTTCGAGAGCTGCTGGGTGATTGTGCTACCGCCCTGCCGGATCCTTCCGGAGAAAATGTTGATGAAGAACGCCCGGGCTATCCCCTTGGGGTTTATACCGAAGTGTTCGTAATACTCATTGTCCTCGATCGCGACAAACGCATGGACGAGGTCTTTCGGTATTTTCGCGAGCGGCACCACTTCGCGCTTTTGCCGGAAGAGCTCGGCCGCAAGCACCCCGTTCTTGTCGTAAATTTTTGTCGGAACCTTGGGCTCGAAATTCGCGATAGCCCGGACCCTGAAAAAATCCACCACGAGGATAATGATAAAGGCGCAAAGTACGCCGGCGGCGAGCCCGACCACGACGGCCCTGGGATTGCGGAAGCGGGACATCAGACCCCCCGCGAGGTCGGCGGCCCAACGCGCTATTCCCGGGAGCCGCGAAGGCCCCCTCCCGCCAGAAAGCGGGGCCCTCATCCTTGGAGAGTATCCACCATATCGCCTTACCATCTACCCAACCCCTGCCGTCTCCCGATAAGCCATTTCGAAGCACACAACAGCCGGGAGCCGTTATTTACAAGGAAAAAAACAGCCCAATGGATCCGGCGTAAAACACCGATCGGATCAATTTAAGAAACGGCAATAACTGAACCCTATTCCATCCGGAAATGGATAAAAGAATTTTATTTAAAATTAAAAAAATTATAAATGAATAGCAAAACGCCGAATATTTGTCATATTATATAATAAATGCCTATAAACATCTGTAAACACCTATAAACATCCTCCAATTAAAATTTTCTTATGACGAATTTCTGGATGATCACTATGAGTAGTAGAGAAAGGCGATAGCCGGGGATAGCCCGGGCATAGGCCGTGGGGCAAGGCGTAAGATACCCTGTTATTGCCTTAACTCTATCCATAGCCGCTATCAGGGACGATAGCTGAACATTCAAGGAGGAAGGATATGATCATAAACCACAACGTGAGCGCGATTTTCGCCCACCGCACGCTCAAATTTCACGACTGGAGCATTACACAGGACATCGAAAAGCTTTCGTCCGGAATGCGCATAAACAAGGCCGGCGACGACGCCTCCGGACTCGCGGTGTCCGAAAAGATGCGCTCTCAGATAAGCGGGCTTCGCCAGGCCGAGCGGAATACCGAGGACGGCATGTCGATGATCCAGACCGCCGAGGGCTATCTGCAGCAGACGCACGACATCCTTCAGCGCATAAGGGTGCTCGCGGTCCAGTCGGCCAACGGAATTTACACCCCCGAAGACCGTCAGCAGATCCAGGTGGAGATCTCGGAGCTCGTCGACGAAATCGACCGTATCTCCTCGCAGGCGGAATTTAACAAGATGAAGCTCCTCACCGGGGCGTTCGCAAGGCTCCATCCGACCGCATCGATGTGGTTTCACATGGGCCCGAACATGCATCAGCGCGAGCGGGTGTTCATAGAGACCATGACCACGGCGGCGCTTGGGCTCCGCAACCCCACCGTGCTTACCTTCATCTCGATCTCTACGCCCGGAAAGGCCAACGCCGTCATCGGCATAGCCGACGAGGCTCTTCGCATAATCTCCAAGCAGCGAGCCGACCTGGGCGCCTACTACAATCGCCTGGAGCACGCGGCCAAGGGTCTCATGAACGCCTACGAGAACGTACAGGCGTCGGAAAGCCGTATACGCGACACCGACATGGCCGAACAGATGTCCTCGTTCGTACGATATCAGATCCTTACGCAGGCGGCTACGGCAATGCTCGCGCAGGCGAACACCAAGTCACAGACCGTTCTGCAGCTGTTACGTTAAGTCCCGAGCCAGCATCGCAGTATCATTCAAAAAGCCGGGCTCTCCCACCCGGCTTTTTCCATTAACCTCATTCTAATGATTTTCGGGGTTACACCCCCTTCAAGCGCCCGGCCCCGTTATTTTTTTCGCTTCCCGGCCTTGCGAACGGGCTTCCCGGTCTTTTTTGCGGCCGCCTTTTTCTTCTTCGGCCCCGATGCCTTTTTTACGGCCGTCTTCCTCGTTTTCTTTGCGGCCGGCTTTTTTGCCTTAGGGGCGGCTTTCGCCCCCGCCGCGGCCCCTTTCGGCCTTCTTCCAAGACGGGCGGTGATCCAAGCCGCCAGCACATCGAGCACCTTTTTTCTTTCGGCGGCCGTTTCGTTCATGGTTTCATGGAACAAGCCGGGAAAGATATGGAGGGTCTTGTCCTTTGCCGTAGAGTCGGCGTAAACCCTCTCGCTGCCGCGATAATCCACCATCCTGTCCTCGCCGCCATGAATGACGAGCAGGGGGGTCCTAAGCTCACGCGCCCGCCGCAGACACTCCTCCTCGGCGGCCGTAAATTCGGCGTACCAGCGGGAGCTCACTCTATCGTGTACAAGGGGATCGTTGATGTAGGCGTCGACGACCTTCCTGTCGTGCGACAATTCCGCCGGATCAAGCCCGTTCGACATTGCGAGCTTGGGGATGTAACGGGAGAAGAAAAGCCCCATTTTTTTCTTCCAACCCGGAACCGCGACCGACGGAATGAGCCCGGCCGAGGACAGCACCAATGCCCCGAGGTCCGCCGGATGGGTAAGAGCGTACTTAATCGCGATAAGCCCCCCGAGGCTGTGCCCCAGAAGCACAACGGGCATATCGCCATGTTCGTCCTTGATCTGGTTTACGAAGATCTTGAGGTCCTGAATATATTCCATGAAGGACGCGACGTGCCCCCGGTTCCCGCCTGAACGGCCGTGTCCTCTGTGGTCCAGGGCGTAGAAGCTAACGCCGGCCCCCTCCATTCGGCCGATAAGGTTCTCATATCGCCCCGAGTGTTCGCCAAGGCCATGGGAGATGACTACAATCCCCTTTGACCTGTCCGCAAGCCAGGTCTGAAAATAGATCTCTATCCCCCCCTTGCCGATGAAGGTTCCCGTCGCGTGCTTGTAGCCCTTCATTCTCCTATCCCTCCGAAATTTTATCTTCGCGCAGCGCTTTCCGCCAGGCTTCATTCACCATGAGCGTCCGATCGCGCTCACGCTATGGATGCGGGCCTTAACGAATTTAACTACAGCACAGCTCCATAAAAAATCAAACACTTTACGCAAACGCTGTTAGGATCGCGGGCCCGTTTTTTTCATTTCTCCGGGTTGAGCAGCCCGGCCAGGGCCTCCACCCTGTCCGGCTGACCGAAGGCCACCAGGATGTCCCCCGCGAGAATACGGGTGTCCCCGTCCGGATTCGAAATTATCGACGCGCCCCTTCGAACGGCGACCACGGCCACCTCGTATGACCGGCGCATGTTGATCTCGGCAAGGCTCTTTCCAGCGAACGCGGAGGCCCCCGATACCTTTAGCGCGGCCACATCCTCACCCGCCAGATAGCACGAAAGGTCGCCGCACGAGCGCGCGCCATCCCGCATATCGCGCAAAAGCTCGTACCCGCCAGAGCGAATCTCTCCGACAAAGCGCCGTATCTCATCGAGGGGCACCAGATACTTCCTCAAAACCCGCGTAAAGATCTCGACCGAGGTTTCGAACTCCTCGGGGATTACCTCGTTCGCCCCCAGCCTGAAAAGCGGCTGGACCTCCTGCACATAACGCGTACGCGCTATTATATATATGTCCTGGTTCGCCTTGCGCGCCACTGCGGTCACCTGCCGCGTCGCCGCCGGATCGGCAATCGCGATTACGATGACGCGCGCGGCGGTGATGCCCGCATGCGCCAGCACGGCCTCCTGGTCGGCGTTTCCAAAAATTATATGCTCGCCGTTCCTCTGCTCTCTGCGGACCGTGTCCGGGTTCATTTCTATGATGATATAAGGAATTCCCGCTATGGAGGCTGCGCGGGCTACGTTCCTGCCGTTGATTCCGTATCCCACGATGATGATATGGCTCTTCCCCTCTTCGAACGTAGAGGGAAATTCTATCCCCGAGAGGCTGAACAACCCGGCGCGCAGTTTGTCCGGAAGGGGCAATCTCCCGATAAAGCCCGTTACGCGATTCGACGCCCCCATGAGAAACGGAGCCAGTATCATGCTTATAACCGTAACGGCGAGAAAAAACTGGCTGGTCTCGTCCGAAAGCAGGCCCGAAGAGGAGCCCGCCCTTATCAGCACGAAGGAGAACTCGCCTATGTTTGAAATCGCGAAACCTGTCATTATTCCGGTTGAAAGAGGCAGGCCTATCAGCGTGCAGGCCGCCAGGATGATGATTATCTTCAGAATCACAACGCCAAGCGCGAGCGAGCCGATGCTGAACGGGTGCTGGAGAAAGTAATTCACATCCAGCAGCATCCCGACGGAGATGAAGAAAAAACCCGTAAAGACGTCCCGAAACGGCAGGATGGAGCCAAGCGCCTGGTGGCTGTATTCGGACTCCGATATGATAAGTCCCGCGAGAAACGCGCCGAGCGCGAGAGACAGGTCCACCCTGCTGGTCAGCCAGGCGATCGCGCCGCAGAGGCCGAGAACGCTCAGCAGGAAAAGCTCGCGGCTTCTGGTTCGCGTCACCTGGTACAGGACCTGGGGAACGAGCCACCGTGCCCCCAGAAGCACGAGGACTATTATGGCCGACGTCTTCAGGAAGAATACGCCCAGATGCGAGCCCGCATTCCCCTCGATTCCCATAAGCAGCGGAATGGAAAGCACCATCGGCACCGACATGATATCCTGGAATAGCGAGATCGCGAGCGACGAGACCCCGGCCGGGCCGTCGATCTCCCCCCGTTCCTCCAGCAACCTCATGGCTATCGCGGTGGAGCTCATTGAAATTATAAATCCCGCAAACAGGGATTCGGCGCCGCTTATTCCCGCGCAAACGGCCGCAAAATATACCGTAGCTGTGGTTATAAGAACCTGAAGAGATCCCCCCAGCAGGACCGTACGGCGGGCCCTCAACAGCTTCTTGAGCGAGAATTCCAGGCCTATGGTGAAAAGCAGAAGAACGACGCCGATATCCGCAATGGCCTCGACCTCTTTTGAAACATTGATCAGGCCAAGCCCGCTGGGCCCGGCCAGAACGCCGACGAGAAGCAGGCCGACTATGGTCGGAATTTTTAGACGGATGCACACGAAAAGTGACACGACGGCCAGTGCGAAGACAACGACCATGTTTGACAGCAGCGGCTCGCTCATCCGGTCAGCTCTCCGGGTCCAAGGGGGATGACGACAGGTAAACACACAGCGGGATTGTTGACAATACTTTTACTTTAGACCTGGACAGGCAAAGCCCAAAATTAGGGCTTCCAGGGGGCCTACAAACGCTTATCATAAACACGAATTTTTCCGATTTAAAATTATGGGGTCTGGGGGGCGGGGCTCCATTTTTTAGGATTCTGTATGCCCCCCAAAACTCGAACCATGATACGCGGCCATCAAGCATTATTAAAAGATAAGTTTTGACATACCCGAAACGATGGAATTCGGCATCAGTATATATAACGCAAGGAAAACCGTCTTTTTAAAAAAGCATGCTCCCCAATCTAACGACAGGAATGGCCCCGATGAAACAAGTGACCGGCAAGCGGAAATATCTTATCACCATTGCGGTTGTGTCCTTCATGTTTACCGCGAATATTCTCCTGGCCTCCGACGGCGAAGCGGGCGGAGGCATAACCGGCAGCGTAGGGATTGCGATCCTCGCGGCGATGGTCATGGGTTTTCTAAGCCATATCCTCAAACAGCCGCTCCTGCTCGCCTATATCGCCGCGGGCGTTGTGATAGGCCCGAAGATCGGCCTGGGATTTGTGGCCAGCGAACGCGATATCGAGACGATCTCGCGCATTGGACTCATACTCCTCCTCTTCCTCATAGGGCTCGATATCGACATCAAGAAGCTCCGTGAATCGGGAGCCTCCCTCGTTGCCACCGGCCTGTCCCAATTCGTTCTGTGCGTCGCCATGGGGCTCGGATTCTTCTCCCTCCTGGGATACAGCGCAGGCCAGGGGCGTTACGATCTCCTTTACCTGTCGGTGTGCTGCGCCATAAGCAGCACCGCTATCGTCGTCAAGCTGCTCTACGGCAAGTTCGAGCTCGACACCCTGGCGGGGCGCATCACCCTGGGCATTCTGGTGTTCCAGGACATATGGGCGATCATCGTGCTCGGGATACAGCCGAACCTCGCCAACCCCGAAATACTCGCGATACTCCTCTCATTCGCCAAGGGAGGCCTTCTGGTCGCCGCAAGCCTGGCGGTAAGCAAATACATCCTGCCCCTCGTTTTCCGTTCGATAGCGAAGATTCCGGAACTTGTGCTCGTCTCCTCTCTCGGCTGGTGTTTTCTGGTGTGCGGCGCCGCGGATGGCATGGGGCTTTCCCTGGAGATGGGCGCGCTCATCGCGGGCGTCGCCATATCGACCTTCCCCTACAACCTCGATGTCATCGCCAAGGTCGTGAACATCCGCGACTTCTTCGTCACCCTCTTCTTCGTCGCTCTCGGCATGCAGATCCCCAATCCCCTGGGCGAACCGTCGCTGCTCGCCATGGCGGGGATCGCCTCTCTCTTCCTCATCGCATCGCGCTTCCTGGCCATTTTCCCGGTGCTCTATTTTCTGAAAAACGGCAACCGGGTGAGCATGCTCACCTCAATCAATCTTTCACAGATCAGCGAGTTCGCACTGGTCATCGCCGCCCTGGGTTTTTCGTCCGGGCACATTGGCCCCGACATCCTGTCCATCGTCATTTTTATCTTCGTAATAACCTCGGTCGTCTCGACTTATATGATAAATTACAGCGACTCCATTCAGAAGTTTCTCAATCCGTCGCTCAAGATGATCGGGTTCAAGGACCTCCCCCTCTCGAAAGACGAAGATACGGTAACAGTCGGGAAGGAGATCGCGATCCTCGGATTTCATCGCACGGCGAGCTCGCTGGTGCGCGAGATCATGGACCTCGACGAAGGAAACGCCTCCGGATTGCGCGACAAACTGGTGGTAATCGATTTCAATCCGGAGGTCCACGGCCGTCTCCAGTCTCTCGGCATCAAGGCCATCTACGGGGACATCGGTCACATGGACACCCTTCATTTCGCGGGCATACACGACGCCAAGGTGGTGGTTTCCACCATACCGGACACCATCCTTGTGGGCACGGACAACCTGCGAATGATACGCGGGATTCGCGGCATGTGCCCGCACGCCAAAATCATCGTCACCGCCGAAAGCCCCTCCCGGGCCCTGAAGATGTACGCCGAGGGCGCCGACTACGTGGCGCTCCCCAGGGTGCTTACAGCGCGGCACCTGGTCAGTATCATCGATGACATGGCTCGGGGGGATGAGAAAAGGCTCGTTGATTTAAAAAGCGGGGAGTTGGGGATGCTCAAAACGCGCGACGAGATAATCAGTTAAGACAGTCGCCCCCGGCGGATGCTTGCCAAATAGCGGTACGCTATTATTTCGCGCCGTTTTTAAGCACTTTGGAAATCTCCTTTATCAGCACATCGAGCTTGAAGGGCTTGGGTAGATACAGGTCGACGACATTCCGATAGGCCTTTAGGTCCTTTATCATCCAGCCCGACAGAAGGACTGTCACCGCGTTTTCGTCCAGCTCCTTCACCCGCGTGAGAAGCTCTATCCCGGTTATACCCTTCGTGCCGTAATCGCTTATCACCATGTTGGCCTTTCCCTTTCTGAACTCGGCGAGGGCCTCCTCGCCGCTCTCGAAAACGCTGACCCGGTTGCCCATGGAATCGAAGAGCTCGAACAATATCTCCTTGAGAGCCTTCTCGTCCTCTACAATTATGATATCCCTGTCGCGCACCCGATATTCAGCCGGCTCGGCCTCTTTTCTACCCTTGCCGGCGACCATGGCGGAGGGGAGAACGGCCCTTATGGAATAGGACGTCGCCGATTCCTCCTCTATGATCTTTATATTGAGCCGTTCAACGACCCGCCTTATGTCGATGGCGGAGAAGATGATCGTCCCCAGCGATTCGCGCTCGGCTTCGCGCGCGGGCTCCGGCTCGCTCCCCTCCTTTTTTACCATCACCGTAAGCGCGGGAGTCTCCTCGTCCTTCAGCATCACGTTAATTGTGCCGCCGCGGCGCAGATGCGACGCGGCCTTGAATATCATCGAGATCAGGATCTCCCTGAGCAGGCGCGTGTCGGTCTTCACATTTACCAGACAGAAATACCGGCGCTCGACCTTTATATGCCGCCGCCTCTCCTTGATCTCCACCTTGAAATGTATATTAGCGAACTCGATGGCGTCCTCTATAATGTCGATGAGATCCTCGGATTCGTTCTCCCGCAGGGAGTCTCCCTCGTCCATGAAGTCCTGGATTCGGCGAACCTGCCGAACCCCCTGGCCGGCAGTCTTTTCTATAACCTTAAGCCCCTCCAGCACGGTGTCCTTCTCCGTCACCTGGAGCAGAAGCTGGGTTCGGCTGAGAATTATATTGATGATATTGTTGAAGGAGTGAAGAAGCCCCTTGGTCAGGTCGCCGATGATCTGCACCCTGTTCATCATGCTCATTCTCGACTCGAGGGACTTGATCCTGGTGATATCCTCAAGAATCGTCTCTACAGCGAAGATTTCCCTGTTTATCATCAGGGGATAGATGATGGCGTTGGCCCATTTCTCTTCCCTGGATTTCGAGAGCACCCGTATCTCCCCGAGCCGCCTGAAAGCTGCGCGGCCGTCAAAGACGTCCGAGACCGCCTTTCGCAGCCGCTCGAAATCGTACAGGGCCACCGAGCGAAAGAGCAGGTTCCTGTTCGTCTGTAGGTCGGCAAGGGAATGCCCGAAAAAGGCCTCAACCGACGCGCTTCCGCCGACTATGGAGCCCTTGCGATCGAAGCGTACTATCGGGAAAGGGGCGAAATCGAATATGCCGGAATTCGCCATCGGCTCGTCGTCGCTCGTCATTATCGCGGCGTTTCTTCCGAACGCGACGATACGGTCGTCGGAAACCGGCTTTAGAAAAGCGAGTATCGAAACGACGCTCTCCGCGCGAAACATGGGGAAAAGATGGATCTCCATGGCGATCCGCCGGTCATCGGGCGTCCGCATAACCGCGAAACATCTGCGGTCCGCCCCCCTTATCGCCCTGGTGTACGCGAGTGCAATGCTCTTGCGGTATTCGGGCGAAAAAGGATGGGAGAGGTCTATGCTCATCGAGCCGCCGGCGTCGTCGAAAAAACTGGAAAAACGGCCGTTGGCGTAAATGATGTCGCCGTCGAGCCCGATCACGCAGACCGGGTGATTCAGGGAATCGAAGACTTCGAAGGAAGTGTCGGCGGAGAGGGCAGTCCCCGCATCCTTCCCGGGATATGTATCACGCTCGTTCATCAGCCATGTGCCGGATATGGCGGCGTTTTCCGGTCCCTCGGACCTCTACATGGATATACCGGCGGGGGCCATTCACAATGTAAACCATTAATTATCTTTTTTTCGCCATTCGGCCGATCTCCACAATTCCCGTTCCTACCGCCTGCGCCAACAATCCACCCCGGCCGGTTACCGGTTAATGGCAGTCAGTGGGATGAGGCGCGCATTATGGTTTTACGCCCTTTCCTTCCGCTCCGGGGTTTTTCCTCCTTGGCCTTTATCGAAAAAACCCGCGGATCGAATCCGCGGGTTTTTTATAACGGTTGCTTTTCGGATTTAGAAGAGCGTCCGATAGTTATAGAATGTTCTTTCGCCCTTTGTGATCTGTATCGTGCTTTCCACGGGCGGGCTCACCTGGTTTCCCGCCGCGTCCCTGAATTTCACAACCACTTTGTGGTTTCCGGGCCGCAGAAACAGCCGCGCGAGCTGCAGATTGGCCGGTAATGTATGCCAGCACCTCAGATCGGGCTTTATCTGCGTTACGAGCCCCGCCCCAACGCCCGCGCCGACCAGCGTTCCTATAAGCCCGGCATAACCGCCGGCCTGCTTGGACTGTTCGGCCAGTTTCTTGGCCATTATGCCCGCCGCGACAGCCGTGGCGGCCTTGACAGCAATGCCGGCCGCGACCTTCATATACAGACGGGCGTAATCGTCCTCCAGGTTTTTTACCGCCGTTGACTCAATATCCTCCAGCATTACGGTTCTCGCCATATCCACACCATCGACATTGACCACCACATGATCGATTTTATTCGAACGCTTCTGGAATTTGGGTATCGGGTTTTCGGCCACACGCAGCGCCACGAGGACCCCGGCTATGGTTACCCCCTCCTTCATCGGTATGCCGTTCAACGACACCCGTATACCGGACTCCATTGCCTTGTCGGAGAGGAGCGGGCCCCGCGAAAGCTTAATGGCGCCCTGCCCCGCCTGGAATATCATGACCAGCTCGCCGGCATCGGCCGGTATGTTGTCCTGCTTTCCGAACCTTCCTATCCATTTATTGTAATCCTCGGCGTCCTTCAGCCTGCTGGAAAGCCGCTGCAGATCGCGATAAACCATTGCAAGCCTCGGATCGAGTTCGTATATCTGCTTGTATTCGATATACGCGAACTCGCGATCGTTGAAGTCGTTGTCCCTGTCGGCGCTGATCTCGAAGGCGATTGCGGTAAGGTATTTGGCCATGAGGTTTTGCTTGTAGGCCTTCCCGCTGGTAACGTTGATGTCGCGCAGCAGGTCGTTCACCTTCTTGAACTCCACCCTGGCCGAGTCAGCGTCCTTGAGCATAAGGAAGTTTATCCCCAGATACATGTGTATCAGCACGCGCTCGAAATCCTCACCGCGATAATTGGTTACTGTCTCGTTCAGGAACAGCGAGGCGGCCTCCTTGCTGACGCTAAGCGCGATCCGCTCCGCGAGCTTTCCCGCCTCGAGAAGGACCTTGTTGCTGTTCGGGTAATCGCCTGCGGCATGAAGCATCAGGCCCGCCTCCATCATGAACAGAAGCTGGTCCTTGCCCGATTTATTTACCGCGGGAAGGAGCTTGCGCGCCGCTTCCTTGTATTGGCCGTAGTAGAACATCTTCTCCGAATCCTTCATCACCTGGACATAACTGCCGGCGCATCCAAAGGAAAACGCGAGAAGGGTCGCTAAAGCGGCCGCACCTATCCTGATTTTCATGACCTCCCCCCGATAGTGATTAGAACGATATCTTCGTTTTTGCGCTCGCCTTTAAGAATTCCTGCCTGTCCTGCCACTCTACGACGTTTGTCCTCAGATCTATGAGCTGCATGGTGACCACCAGGTACTGGAGCGATTTTCCGCCAACGGTTCGTACGTTGTCGCGTATATCACCCGTCATATAGAAGTTGGGCGATTTAAGCATTCCGACCGGGATGGCCGCGTCCGGATCTATCATTCCGGTCATTCCGCGCTCCATCTCCGCCATGGCGTCGGCGGTCAGCGACTGGTCGATGAACCTGATGCGCTTCTTGATCAGATTGGTCGATATTTCATCGGTGATCATTTTCGTATCGATATGCTCGGAGGTCTTGTTGCGGAAATTTCTCACCTCGATGAAAGCGGGTTTCTTGTATTCATCCTTGAGGAATGTGTACATGGAGCCGACCATGGTGTTCACGGTCATTTTGATCTCCTTGGGGCCCCACTCGCGCGAACCCTTGTCCTCTTTGGCGTCCCTGTACTGTGTGCCGCCGCAGGCGGTCATCATGAACATCAGCGCCACGCCAAGAACCGCGTATTTTTTCATACCCGTACGCTCCTTATAGAGATTTTTGTTCCACCCGGGCCGGGGGACGCTGCGTACGCCCGCACGTCGTCATGCATATACGGCGTAACGCTCGTTTTCGAGGGCTTGCGATGCCTCCGCCTTAACCCCCATCTTATACACCCGGAATCCACGTGGTGTAAAGTAATAATTTAATATTTTTTTTCCTTTGAGACAAGTTCGAGAACCCGGTGTACGGCCTCGTTCGTCTCCTCGTTCTCGATCTCCGCGATAAAACTCATGCGCTTCAGGCTGTATGAGTAAAGCGGATCGTAGTATCCCTCCAGAAGGAGCCGGGCGAATTCCTCGAGCCGGCCGCTCTCGTAGAGCCGCACGAGCTCCCGGGCCATACGAATGCCCGTGCGCTTTTCGAGCGATCGCAGGATCCCCCTAATGAGCTCTGGGTCCGTGTCTCGCGGATATTCGTCGAGAATGTTCCGGACGCGCCGCTCGATCGAGGCGCGCACCAGAATACATGGGGCGTGCGCCATGCACTCCATGAGGCGCGTTGGAAGATGAATGTCCCCTATTTTCCGCGATTCCCCCTCGATGAGAACATAATTAAGGCCGCGGACGGCGTCCACCCTCTCCACGAGAAGGCTTTCGAACATCTTCTGCGTGGTGGGCGAGAGCCCAAGGGCCCCGAACAGGGAGCTGCGATGCCCGGCCATGGCCTCGAGGTCTATGGAATTGTCGATCTTCCGGAGGATCCGGGTTTTCCCGGCGCCGGTCAGCCCGTGCAGAACGAAGAGATCGGGCGCCAAGTCGAGCCTGTCTATTCGCTCTCGGACAGATCGCCTGTATTCCCTGTACCCCCCCTTCAGCTTGTACACCCTCAGCCCGAGCGAGTCGAGCAATGACACAAGAGCACTCGAACGCATCCCTCCCCGAAAACAGGCTATGACCACATCCCTCTCTTTTATGCGTGAGATCTCCTCGATCATGCCCGAAAGCCTGCTTCCGGCTATCTCGGCCCCCTTTAAAATTGCGGCCTCTTCGCCGTGCGTCCTGTACAGGGTCCCCACGAGCGCGCGTTCGCCGTCATCGAAAATCGGCATATTGATCGATCCGGGGATATGGTCCGCGCGATATTCCGCAGGCGCCCGCACATCTACGAACACGGGGGCGGAAAGGGCAAGCGCCTCCTCGTAAGATATCTCCCGCATGTCAGCCCCCGGGGGAGGGCATCCCCACCGAAACCCGCCCTAAGGCCACAAGCTCATCCATGGCCCGCAACAAAACCTCCATGTATGGAGCCATCGAGGGGACAAAGAGAAGCGGGTGAAAATCGGGCCTTCCGACCACGCGACGCACGCTGGCGCGCCCGTCGAAGCCTTCGATTCCGAAGGAGAAGTCCTCCCTTAAAAGCCTTTTGAGGTTTTTTAGCGGAACCGCGTAAATACCGGTTACCTCCCCGTCGGCGAACCGGTAGGCCGAAAGCGGGCGCTCGTCGCGCAGAAGATACACGCGCTGAAATTCACGGTGAAAGAGTCCCTGCGTGCGTTCCTCATAACGGTAATACCCAAGGTCGGAAAGCGATTCGTCGGGAGGCGAAACGCCTATCTCCTCCGACGATTCCTTTTGGATCTTGCCTTCGACCTGCCCGTAGAGCACGTGTCCCCCCACCGTTATATCCAGGCAGTCGGGATACTGTTCCTTGTGCCGCGCCCGTTGCTGGAACAGCGCCTCTGTCGTTCCGGACCCCGCGCGCACAATCCACAGGTGCACGCCCTCGTGCGCCACTCCTTCGCGGTGGGCCCTTCCGCGCGCCACCATCCTGCCGGTCGGCCTGGCCGTTTCCCAGTCCCACTCCTCCAGGAGCTCGTCCCTCTCCGCATGTGTCTCCGGAAGCATATCCCTCCTGTCGGCCCATTCCGCCCCGAGGTCCGCCCGCGCCTCGGGGCGAATACCGTTAAAAGCCTGCCCCGGCAGGCATTCTGGGGCAACAAACCATCGCTTCGCAACGAAAAAACAGTGCTGAACAAAGCGGCCCATTCTTCCGAGAATAATAATAGAGTTGTTGCCAAACCCGGAATGATCGCTCTTTCCCCCGCTGTAGGCGGGGGAAAGGGGGCTTTCCTTTCCAGTTATGCAACAAGTCTAATATATCAGGGCCCGCGTCCCTAAGGGCGTCAATTCTACAATGCGGGAGAGATCCCGCCACGAAGATATCCGAGAATGCGAAAGAACGAAATAAAGCGCCCCTTCCCCTGGGGTTTCCTATTCGTCACGCTTCTGTTGCTGGTAACGCTGTCGATCGCCGCGTCCGCTTGCTATTTTTATTTTACCTGCGCCACATCCATCCGGACCGCCGTCGAATCCACCCGAAGACACTCCGCCGAGCTCATCGAAGCGATTACCGGCGTTGCCGAATTCAGCTACGCCAGAAACAACTACGACAGACTCCGACTGCTTTTCCGGGAGAAGATAGGGGGCACAAACGGGCTGGTCGCCTTCTTCGTCCTTTCCGACGGCTCCATCAAGGCCCATTCCAGCCCCGAGGGCGAGCGGGCCGTAGCTGGAAACATCGCTGCGGACGAATTCACCTACAACCGGGACCAGATATTCCTTCCACTGTCCGGAGAAGGGAAGGGCGTTTATTTTCTCGAATACAACATCGTCTCCCGATCGGTCCCGTTTAACCGGCCGCAGCGAGAGTTCATCAAGAGGTTTTTGTATCCCGGCATAGGCGGCACCGGTTGGCTCGCCACACGCGCCGTATATTTCAAGAAAAAGCCGATAGGCACGATCAATTTCATAATTTCCAAGGATGTGCTCTACTCCATCATAACAGGAACCGCCTCCATAACCCGCACCCTCCTTGCGCTCCTGCTTGCCGCATCGGCCATCATTTCGCTGCTCGTCGCGCTGCTTGCCCGCTATAGCGCCGGGCGCGCGGGGGCGTCCACCGCAAGCGCGCATTCGGTCGCGGAATCCGGATTGCAATTCTCCGGCGCCGCGCGTCAGGCCGCCGCGATAAGGGACGCCATCCCGATCATCAAGTGAGAGGTAGCCATGCTATTGATCGAGCACAGGGATCTGGAATCGGGCGGCGCGGTGATGGTCGCGCCGCGCGGACCGCTCGACTCGGCGACCGCCCCCGCGCTGGGTAGCGCCATCGAGGGGCTGGCAAGGGAAAAGGGAGCGTTTATAATACTCGACGCAGCCGGCATCGAGCACATCAGTTCCGCCGGGATCGGCATGGTGCTCCATATACACCGCACCCTCGCTACCGAAGGCGGCGCCCTGACGATATGTAACCTGCCCGGCGAAACGCTCTCCATATTCCGGCTCATCGGGTTCGACCGCATACTCGACATCGCAAGCACGCTCGAGGAGGCGGAAGGCCTTATCGCCGGGCGCAGGGCCGGCATGCCCTCCCCGGCCGCTCCCGCGACTCGCCCGGACCGTAAGGAGGAGGAAAGTCCGAAACCTCCGGAGTACCGAATCACCGGAGACACGTCGAACGGCCTGGCGGGCCCCACCGAAGCCGGCTTCGATCAGGCGCTGGTGGTCGAATGCGCCGAATGCGGAGGGCTGGTCCGCGTGCGCAGGAGCGGGACCTATCAATGCCCCCACTGCCGCGCCGAATTCTCCGTCGAGAAGGACCGGACGATCATATTCTAATTTTATCCGTGCGCGGAAATAAGATAATTGACTTTAGCGCGCGCATGGATATCCTACTACAGACGGGGCCGGAGCCCGACGGACCGGCCGTCACGGACGGATACATACAACACAGGGAGCGGAATCATGAAAGTTGTCCATGTCCTGAAAAAAATCGAACTCATTGACAGCGATATAAAAGATCTTCGAAAGATGGAAAAATCGCTACAGCGGAACAAATCGTTCACCACTCCGATATACCTCTCCATCGAGAAGCAGATCAACATCCTCCTCGGAGAGCGGATAAAGCTTCTCGAGCTCAGGATCGACAATCCGCCCGATTATATGATCGAGGAGATAGAGGGGAAAAAGGCGGAGGAAACGGAGCCCGACAGGCCCGCCCCTGCCAGAAAAAAGGGGGCGGCGGTCAAATCCAGGCCCAGGGCGGCGAGAAAGCGTGAGGCCGCCGACGAGATCGACGCCGACGACATTCCGCTCATGACCCAGGACCTCATCGACAGAAAGATAGAGAGCATCCAGAAGGTATCGGAGGACGTGCCGATACGCGAGCTTTTACGCCCGGACGATGACGAGGACGAAAAGACATCTGACGAATCGATCAAGCTCCTCGATATCGCGCTTGAGAAGGGGACTCTTGCCAGGAGTGACTCCGAAAAGGAAAAGCGCAAGGTCAAATTTTTCAAGGACAACTTCCCCGGCGGGGAATACTGACCTGCCCCGGCTGCTATTTCTTGCCCTCTATCAGCAGCTCGACCCGGTACTTTTCAAGAAAGTACGGACCGCTTCCGGCGGCGGCCTCCTCCGGCCTAAGATCGGCGCATATAACATCCCGAAGGAGCGTGGTGGTCCCGTAGCCCTCCACCCGGAGCGCCCGCGTCTTTTCTCCGACGCTGTAAAGCTCCCTCATGGTCATGTAACCGGAAGATACATTGTCAGGAAAATGGATATCGTAGAACGGCTCCTCACCCATGTGCCGCGCCACAGTGGCCGCGAGCGCGTGGGAGTTTTTGTAGGCCGTCAGATACATCTCCTCTACGCTCTTGGTGTCTTCCAGGACGCTGAGCTTCCCCATTCTGTCCACCCTCAGGTGGAAGAACCGGGTCTGGCCCGGCGCCATGGTCTGGTCCGGTTCGCGCGACAGCCTTTTCTCCAGATTGCGGCAGAAATCGAACATCGCCGCGAGGGCGGCATCCCTCAGTCCCCTGCTTTTTATATACGTAAATAAATCGCCCCTCTCGTTAATGACGTAGATCACGAGGTGCTCTTCCTTCTCCTCGTAAACGACGGTTATTCCGGAGGGCCGAAAAAGCTGGTACACCGTCTCCAGGGCCGCCAGCACGCCCTCTTCGCCATGGAATCGGCACCGCACCGCGACGCCGGTTTTCAGGGTGAGCGCGGCAAGCAGCTTTACCAGTCCCGGATAGATGAAGGCCGTCACGCCGTTCCGTTCACGGGAGATAAGCACGAACCTGTCCTTCAGCCTTGCGACGAAGCGCATATCCGTCCCGTCGGCCCCTTCGATTATAAACTGGTAGGCCTCCTTGAAGATTGTGCTTATGCGCTTATAGAGTTTTTTAAACGGCTCCGGCGAGTGCACCACGCAATATGCGTCGAAGGGCCTCCTCTGGTGGAAGCCATCCCGGATGACCAGACCGAGTACGCGCGCAATATCCTCCTCGGATGCGTACTCCTTGATATAGGACTCGCCCCAGCTCGTATAGTAGAGATGGTGTACGGTCTGGATGGCCTCGGCGTTCTCTCTGTTAAAATTCAGAATCACCGCGTTCACCAGCCCGAATGCCGGTTCAAGAAAATACTGGTTCCTTATTCGAATGCCGTCTCCGGCGAAGAGTGAGGTGACCTGGTTAAGCAATTCGGTTACCGCCGTCGGGTTAACCCTGGTGTATCCGGACTGGATGTTTATACGCGAGAAGACCGGGTCGTAAACCCCGTTTACGGCCATCCACATGAGCAGGCGCAGCAGGCTCTTCTCCACCCTGAGCGTTGTCGAGATAAACGTGTCCTTTTCGCTCTTGTTGCGCTTGAAAAGCCTCCACTCCACCTCGTGAATGCCCTGGCTCACCGGCTCAATATACAGGATGGCCTCCGAGGGGGTGTCCTTGAAGGTGATGAAGTTGTCTATCTTGTCCTGTTCGCGGGCAAAATGGGTCTTGATCTTCCTGCTTAGCAGCATGAAGTCCGTCTCCGAGATCTTTTTCTCGAGCTTTAGGGACGGCAGCTGTGTGGCGATTTTCTGGTAGCTCAGCAGCATAAAGCGCTTCACGGCGTCCCAGAAGGCCATCACCTTGTTGAAGTCCCATTCCTCGAAGTTGTCCAGATCGCGGATCTGGTTGAGGTCCCATCCCCAGTTTTTTACGTACCGCGACATGACCGCCACCTTGTAGGGGATGTTCTTCTTGTCCTTAATTCCGACGTACCTGGAGATCTGCGGATCGACCTTCAGGTAAAGGTTGCGCTTTAGTATGTCGACAAGCTCCCTGTCATCCAGCGCCGCGCTGTAGTATTCGAACACCTCGTTGAACATCAGCAGGTAGGAGTCGACAATCGAGTTGTCCAGGTTTTCCCTTAGCATGCTGACCTTGATCTTCTGGCTCAGGAGCGGAGAGTCTCCCTTGCCGAAGATATACTTCTCGAGTACGCCTATCTTGATTATCGATTTGAAGGGGTTTCCGAGGGACTTGATGATCTGGAACAGGGCCGCGCCGAGGAAGTCCTCACGTGAGATCTCGTAGAGGTTCCCCAGGTCCACGAATTCCTCCCTCAAGCCGCCGGGGAGCCTCGCGTACAGCTCGTCATATTCCTCGTCGCGGGTAAACCGCGGGACCACCCACCAGAAGGGTGTTTTGCCCGCGACGATAATTGAACTGCGGAAGAACTCGTCCTTTAGGACCGCTCCCACCGTCGTACCGAAGGCCTCCTCGTCGTCCTCCGCGAATATGTTCTGCTTTACGCTTTCGATGTCGTTGATGAACATGTGCACCGGAAGCTCTATCTCTTTGGAAACCCAGCGTTGGATGCCGTCCACCTTTTTCTTGAAATTGTCGAACTGGCCGGCCGTTACCGACCGCCTGTTCACGCAGACCCAGTAATCGAAGTCGGATTTCTTGTTGTACGCCACGGTGCCCACGCTCCCCATTACCGCAAGCATTTCCACGAAGGGGTTGCTCCTAACGATGTCGGTCTTCGCCGTGGGGAAGCGCCCCTTAATATAGCGCCGGGTTTCGTCGTCAATGACGTACCGCCATACCCCGTCCGGCACCTCGCCCTCCACAAACCCTGGCAGGCGTTTGTCATTTACGCCGAGCAGGAAGGGAATGGTATTAATGGCCCGCTTTATCGTGTTATTGGGTATCAGTTGCTGGAAGCGCTGGAATTTGATGTCGTTATAGCGCCTGAACCGGTTTCTGTTGGCATCTATTGTTTCCAGAAAGTCCATCGCACCCACTGTCCGTTTATTACGCCATTATAGGGGAATCGATCGCGAACATCCCGTACGACAGATCGAACAGGGGGCTCGCCGCTACGCTCTTCGAAACCCTGTGGCTTTTAAGGGCTCTATCGGCCGCGCCGATTAGCGGATAAATCCGTTTTATCTTTGTGATGGGGTTGAGGCGCGCCATCTCAACGAACGCTTCGCCCGAGCGCGGGGGAACCGATGCCTTCCGAAGCGCTTCCTCCTCCGTTTCTCCGCTACGAACCGCCATGTGGAAGCGTTCGATGGAGTCCGCCCGACGTGAAATCTGGTTCAAGATTAAAAGCTCGGGGCAGTTGTTTTCAATCAAATTTTTAAGCCTGGCGAACGAGGACCTGTCCCCGCAAAACAGCGCGTCCACGAACTCGAAGACCGAGCCCTCCTTCTCCCCGCCAATGAGCGACAGCGCCGTTTCCTCCGTCAGCCTGTCGAGCCCAGAGTTGCGCAGCTTTTCCAGTGCGCCGTCCACCGCCCGTACGTTCCTTCCGAGCAGGTCCACAAGGGAGCGCGCCGCCCCCGCGTCGATGCTTATTCCCTCCGCCTTGAGCGTGCGCACGATGTACCCCGAAAGATCCTTTTCAAAGGGCGGCCAGAACTGGAACACCCCCATCCCGGAAACGGCCTGGAGCCCCGCGGGCGGCCTGTTGGCCCGTGAGGTCATCACCAGGGTTGTGGAATCCGGCAGCGACTCCAACACCTCGCCCAGAAGCGCCGCGCCGGAGGCGGAAGCCAGCGCGGAATCTATATTCAGCATAACACAAACGCGCGCGTTTGAAAACATGGAACGGGAGAGGGCGAAATCCGCGGCCTGCATCAACTCGCCCGTCTCGCAGTGGAAGCGGCCCAGCGCATGCTCCGCTCCGTCTCCCTTCAGCACGATGTCCGCGATTCTCCGGACAGCCTTGTCCTTCTCGCCCTCGTCCTCGCCGAGAAAAAGGTAAACGCGGGCCGGACTCTTTTTCGCAAGCTCGGCGTAGAGGTCCCTGGCTACCGGCAGGCGTTTTCTGTCCATTGTCATTTTCTGCCCTTCTCCACCGGCGTAAGGAGTTCTTTATAGCTCCCCCGGATGGCCTGGCTGGCTATGCGTTTTGCCAGCGCCTCGACCGTCCTGTCAAGCGCCATCGACTCGGACACCACCGGCGGCTCGATGTCGGAGAACTCCTCAAAGGCCTGAATCTCCCGCTCGAAGAAGATCTCCCTTTCCCTGTTCCGGTCATACAGGCGCAGTGAGGCCGTAATCCTTGTACGCTTCCATACCACGAGGCCCATCTCGTTGTATTTTAACGGCCTTGTCTCGAGACCCGTAACGGCCCCCTCAAGGATGAGGTCCGCCTCGGAGCCGGGGCCGACTATCGCAAGCCGCCCGTCCGCCGCAATAAGCTCGCATACACGTATTACGAGCTTTGTCCTCGCGTCCAGAGCGCCTGCGGAACCCATAAATTCCCGCACCAGAATCCTGTTGGCCTCGCGGGGGACCACCGGCTCTCCGGTTATTCCTTTCAGCACCTTGCCCACGGAGACCCCCGGCCCGCCGGGAGACGAGGCACAGGCCCATGCTGCAGCCAGGGCCGGGAGCAGATACCGAATGGACAAGCGGCGCGTTTTTATGGGCCGCGCGCCGGTTTTTTTTAAAGTCTTCATCGGTTCGTACCGATAAATTGAACAGATCATTTTACACTCAACGGTCTTCCCGTCCGCCGACAGGCATAATCGAGAAGGCTTTTCATGACAAACGGGATATTAAGTATCCCGTTTTTTTATTCTACTGCACATATCATTTCCTTGATCGCGTAAACCTCACCGATATAGCGCCGCGCCGGACGGTCCCAGTGGTAAATGGAGGATCTGGCGTTTTGTCCCGCCATATGGGCGGCCACGTCGTCGCTTGAGCGGACGAATTGATGGGCGCGCTCCATGGCGTCATAGAATGCCGTGGCATTGAAGTCGGTAAATAGAAAGCCGTTTCCCTCCAGCATTCCATCCTTCATGCGCACGGGAAAGACCGTGTCCCGAAGCCCCCCCGTGGCCCTTGCCACCACCAGGCAGCCTGCGGCGAACGCCTCCAGCTGCGAAATGCCGCCAGGCTCGCTCATCGAGGGCATGCAGAAGATATCGGAAGAAAAAAGCGGAACGGCGATGTCCTGAAAGCCGAACGAAACGCTGACATTGCCGGGATAATAGCGCGAGAGCATATACATCCCGTGGGCTATCTCCTCCCCCCTTCTGTCCCCCGACGACACCGAGCCCCCCATGACCGCCTGGTACCCCAGGGCGGCGAAAAGGCCCCTGGAAGCGTCCAGGACCAACTGGAAGCCCTTCTGCTCGGTTATGCGGTGTATCATCGAGAAGAGCACCACGTCCGGATCGACATAGAGTCCGCGCTCGAGCTGGAGCATCATCTTGTTCCTCGCGCGAATCGCCGCAAACCGCCGCGCCTCCCCGGGAATCCCCTCCACCGCCTCCGCGCCCTCCATCATCTCTGGCCAGCGCGAGGCCACCTTTTCCTTGAGCGCGCCGTTCTCCTCGAAGGCCTCCAGCAGGCGCGGATACTGCCGCTCGACGAAGCCGGAATGCCGGAACGAGTCCGACAGCCTTTCGGTAAAATCCCTCCCGACGGCGTTACTTATGCCTATTACATTGGACAGGATGCGCTCCAGGCCGTCACAGGCGTACTCGATCTGGCGCGCGTAGCTGGGGCTTACGGTAATCACCCGGTCCGCGAAACGAATCCCGGTGGCCATGCAGTTAAGCCGCTCGTGGTGCACCGGATCGGCAAAGTCCACGGCCCTCCACGAGGGAAGGTTGAAAAGCTGGAACAGGTCGAAGCCCCGTTCGTGCCTGTGGTATGAATCGAAATACTGCCAGCCTCCGTTATGAATGACATGAAGAAATGTTGTCCGGGCGAAATTCGGGTTGGACGCATATACGTGATCGCTCCGCACGATCCCGTTGAAAAGCCCGGTATAGGCGTCGTTGGTAAAGGTGAAAAGCGGCCGCAGGCCGAATGTCGCTATCACCTCGGCGCAGGCCCGGGCGAAAGCCACGCGGCGGCGGAGTTTCTCCTCGGAGGTCACCCCCCAGTACAGGCCGTCGAAAAATTCGTGGTGGTCCAGCAGGTAGAATGTCACCCCGTCGACCGTCCCGCTGTGCACCCCCACCTCGTATTCGGCGTTCATTATCTTGAACCGGACGTTTTTACCGGTATAGCGAACAGAATGCTTCTCCATGGCCAGCCGCATCTTGGATACGGCCTTTTCGTCCCCATTGCGCCACAGTCCCGTTATTACGTAAACCGTTTCACCGAGCGCGGCGAGCTCCCTGGGAAGCTCGTATACCACGTTTGCCAGTCCTCCGCTCTTGGAGAAGGGATCGGCCTCCGCCGACATGAATACCATCGAATCCGGCCGGTTATGCGACTCCAGGGCCTCGCCGAGCAGGCGGACGCGCTCGTCGGGCGAGGAGCTCATTCTGCCGAAAAAGGACAGGGCGCGGCGGGCATCGAGGGCGCCGGTGCGAACGGCATGAAAAACCGCCCTTTTCAGCCCCAGCTCGAGGTGGTATCGGTTGCCCTCCCATAGCATGGAAACCAGATGGCCCAAGACATAGGACTGAAAGGCGTCGAAGGACGAACACGCGGCCGTAATCTCCCGAAAGGCGAAGTTGGAAGCAAAATGCTCGACGTTCGAGATGGAGCACATCCGGAAAAACGAATCCTTAAGGAAATCCCGGTACCGGCCGTCGATATCGGCGACCTCCTCGAGCCTGAGAAGCTTCACCCGGTCCGTGAACGAAACCACGGTGTCGATACGCGAGGCCTTTAGCTCGCGCCCCGTGAAGTGGGCGAAATGGCCGGTAATCGGCGAATATACCGGGTCCACGACGCGGTAAAGCGAGTCATCGTCCAGCGGCAGCACCGGATTGTCGAACTGTATGGAGGCGGCCTGATTGGATTCGGCGAAATTGAACACCCCGATCCAGATGGCCGTATCGGTGAATTTGACCGACGCCACGACGCTGGTATTGTTCGCCCAGACTAAGTATCCCCGGCCCTTTTCCCGCCTGTGGAATTCGTACCATTCTCCATAGAAGCGCTCCACGCTGCGGTGCGCCGCGTACTCGAAGCTGTTCCAGTTGACGAAGATGTTGTCCAGGAATACCTTCCATCCCTCCCCCTCGGCGCTGCCCTCGTAATCCATGACGATGTTGTTCATGAATGTGGTCACGCCCACGGCCGCGCGAAGCCCCCTGTGCCCGAAGGTGTTGAGCGCGCGCCGCTCGTCGTGGTTTCCCAGGATGCCCAACAGTTCCGTACCCTTCGGCATCACCGACGGAAAATAATTGTCATAGATGTGGTAGATCTCACGCACATCGGTTGTGCCGTGGATGATGTTCTCGCAGATCTTGAAGAGCGCGGAATTGTAGGGTATGATTCCGACACGCGTAAGAAAGCGCTCGTGTCCCCAGTAGCATTCCGCGATATTGATGAAAAAGTCACGCCCGAGCCGGCGAAGTGTCCTCTCCACCGCGACCATGAGATAATAATGCAGGGGAATGGCGATAAGGTCGCGGCAGGCCGAGTCGTAATATCCAGTGGTAATAAAATGCCCGTCCTCGCGGTCGTTCACGACAATGCCGCCCTCCAGGCCCTCCTCCGCGCTTCGCGGCACCCCGTACACCGACGGATAATTGTTCTTCTTCATCATTATGGGGACCGCGTGAGCCGAGTCGAAACGTATGCCGTCGATGTCGAAGCGCTCGATGAGCGTCGTTATGGAGCGCTCGAGCCATTCCCACACCTCGAACTTCCGGTAGTTGAAAAGCTTGCCGTCGTTCCAGCTTCCGTAACGACCGTCGGTGGATGCGCGGACAACGAGGTTGCCGCCCTCGTCGTAGCACTGCACCACGCAGTCATCGGGCACCTCGAGGCTCCGTCGATTGAGGTGCGGAACCACGTCCACGATCACCTTGACTCCGCGCCGGTGCGCCTCGGAGACCAGCTCGCGGAATTCCGCCTCGCCGCCCAGCGACGGCTCGATTTCCACAAGGCTCATCGGGGAGAACGGAGAGGGCGACGAAGCCTCCGGCGCCCAGTCCTCGCGGTTCGAGCCCCGCCTCTGGACGCCCAGGAGGTACAGGGCCGTTATGCGGTAGCGTCCGATCAGATCGTCCAGATGCGCCGTGATGTCCGAGAAACGGCCGAGCCGTATTACCTCCCCGTGTTCGTTGTATACCAGGCCCGGGTGCCCGCCGCCGTCCATCCAGTAGATACGGGTATGCCCGTGGATATCGGGGAAGATCTCCAGAATGATCTCGCCTCGCACGTCGGGAATGACGTTGATGCGCCCGCTGGCTCCCGGATGGTGCACCCATTCGCTTTTCTTTTTTTTCCGAAAGACGACGTAATCGAAGTGTCCGTAGTCCTCGAAGATAAAGGACGCCGTAAACCGACCGGAGGAGGCGTCGTATTCCAGTTCGATGTCCCACGAGTCGATGTCGCGCTGCGTGGTGACGCGCCCCGACTCCGCGTGCCGGTACAGGCGGACAAAGTAGGCGGCGCCGCGCGCGGGGAGTTCGAACTCGAAACGGTGCGATGAGCCCGCCGTAAGCGTCGCAAAGGCCGTCGCCAGTGGAGCGTCGAATTCCTTGGGGGCGAATATCCTTTCCAGGAGTATGTTCGCCCTGTCGCGCACCTCGTGGATGTCGTGCCCGGAGGCCGCCACGAGCAGGCGAAGCGTTTCACGCAGGGATTCCTCATCGCCGGACTGTTTATAGGCGCGCGCAAGGCGCTCGATCGCGGAGATCGCTTTCAGGTTGGCCTCGGCGTTAAAATTCATCTCATTCCCGGGCAGGCGCTCGTCCAGAAGCCCGACCAGCCTCCGGCGGTCCGAGACCCTAAAGGGCCTTGGCGCCCTCTTCGGCGCGGCCTCCTTGAATTCCAGGGCCGCTATGGTCGATACGCGGATAACCTCATCAACGAGCGCGTTAAGCGCGTGTGAGTATTCAACCGGGAATATCTCCACGTGCGAGTATCCAGTTTCGATGGCGCGCGCCTCTATGAGGAGGAGCTTTACAAAGGCGTCGAAAAAAACGCGCTCGCCGCGCTTCGATTCGTAGGCGAGAGTATCGAAGATGTTCATCCCCAGGTACAGCGACGGGATTTCCTCCCATATAGGCCCCAGCCCCACATGCGATATGACGGTGGTCTCGTTCGAGACATGAAAAATGGTGGGCACCCCGGGCCTCTCGCGGACGATGACGAAACGCCGTCCAGTAAGCGAAGCCAGTCTTATATCCTCCGCCAGCGCCATGTGTACGAACATCAACGCGGAGACCAGACGCGAGGAGAGGCGGGTGTCGCTTAGAAAAAGGTTCTTCGCGGTGCCATCGCCGCCCGCCGCCGCGTCGAAAACGGCGTTTTTCATGGCGAGCAGCTCCTCCCGGTAAAGGGCGATAGGATCCCCCGATCGAATCCTGGCGACAAGGGAGGCGTCCACTGAAAAGAAAAAGCACCGGTTATCCGCGAACGCGGCGGCAATCTCGTCCTTTACCCTTCCGTCGGAGACAAGGTGCTCGTCCCTCAGCCGGTAACGGCTCAGGCTGCTCTGCGCCGATGTTCGTGTTATTTCAGCCATATATTTCTAACCCCTTTATGCGTTATCACAATGGAATGGCAAGTCAAATTAAAAAACCTCAGGGCGCGCCTCCCGGCCGCTTAAGGCCCGAAAAAAAGCGATTTCCCCGATAAAAAATCCTTTAAAAAACAATACGAATATCGGAACATCCGGCCACCGCGCCTCATACACAGAAAAGGCGCGTCCAGCGATGATAAAAAGAGTGTTGGATAACATTAGGCGTGTCGATTGGGGCCGGATCCCCGCGGAATACGGCGAGACGCTCCCCAGGGGCGTCACATTCACCAACATCAATCGTGAAAAGATTTTCGCGATGATGATTATCGTCGTGCACCTCCCGTTTCTCTACATAGACTACTACAACTGGGAAAGGGCCTTCTGGAGCGTAATGCCCGGTTATCGCTATCTCTGCTACCTGCACCTCATCACGATCGTGGGGATGCTACTCTTTCTGCTTGTCACCCGTTTTCTAAGAATTAACAGCCCGGACGATATCTCGTTTGGGCACCGCGCGCTGGCGGCATCCTTCGCGGTATTCATCCTTGCGTATTGCTCCGCGGTGTCCATAGCCGACCAGTTTATACACAAGGACATCACCGCCTTTATCGTCGGGATGTTCGCTGTCGCCTCCGCCTATCTCATGGGAGCCAGGATGGCCCTGGCGGTGCTGCTTGCGCCCTGCGCGGCGCTGCTCTACGCCCTGAATTATCTGGGGACCGACCCCCATCGCTTCAAGGGCTACTGCCTGAACATAGGCTCCATCGCCGCGATAGCCTGGGTGCTCTCCCGCATATTCTACACGCAGTATATACGCGACTTCATCAACAACAGGATCATAGACAGCCAGAAAGAGATACTCGCCCGGCAGTCCAAGGAGGACTTCCTCACCGGCCTCTTCAACAGGCGCCACCTGGAACTCCTGCTTTCGCAGGAATTCGCCCGAGCGAAGCGATATAAGCTCAAGCTCAGCGTCGCCATGGCGGACATCGACCACTTCAAGGTAATAAACGACACCTTTTCCCATCAGGTGGGCGACGAGGTGCTGCGGGTCATCGCGAGCCTTTTCCGCCAGAATATTCGATCATTCGATATTATCGCCCGATACGGAGGCGAGGAGTTCGTGCTCATACTCCCCGAAACCGACCTCGAAGAGGCCGTAATGGTGTGCGAACGAATCCGCCGGGCTGTCGAAAACCATGACTGGTCATCGATCGCCCGGGGCCTTGCCGTCACCATCAGCTTAGGCGTCACCGACGACATGAGCCGGGAGAACTACGAGAAGCTCCTCTCGTTCGCCGACATCCGTCTCTACGAGGCCAAGAACGGCGGGCGGAACCAGGTAAGGTATTGATCGATGAAAGGAGAAGCAAAAGGCCCGTTGTCATATACAAGCGGCCAACCGGACAAAGAGGGCTTCTCCATCCCGGAGGCCGAGGCCCTCGAACACGTAAACAGACGCATTGCCTCCGGGGAAAATCTCACCGCCATCATCGATTTCCTGTTCGACGAAACCCGGAACATCATGCCCTGCGACCGCATAGGCATCGGCTTCATCGAGGAAGATGGCGGCCGCCTTTCGCTTTATTACGTAAGGGCCTCCTACGAGCCTTTGAGCCTGGACCACGGTTACGCCGCCGATATCCGGGGAAGCTCGCTTTCGCCCATCTTCGAATCGGGTACGCCCCGCATCATCAACGATTTATTAAAATATTCAGAGAGTCACCCCGAAAGCGAATCCACTGGCCTTCTCGTGAAAGAAGGCGTCCGTTCCAGCATGACCTGCCCTCTCGAGGTGGACGGGCGCAGGGTGGGCCTCCTCTTCCGCAGCTCCCGCGAGCCGAACGCCTACGGAGACCACGAGATCGCGCTTCACAAGGCCATAGCCGAGCGTCTTTCCCAGGCGGTCGAAAAGGCATACCGCATAGAGGAGCTTGCAGCGGCCATGGGCGCGTACATGGAGATGCTCGGTTTCGTCACTCACGAGCTTAAGAGCCCTCTTTCTTCCATCATCCAGCTTGGCCGCTCGCTCGCAGACGGCTATTTCGGGCCCATGGAACCTAAGCACCGTGACATGCTGGAGCGAATCCTGAAAAAGGCCGACTACCTCGTCGGCCTCGCCAATGAATACCTCAATCTATCGCGCTTCGAAAGCGGCACCGTGCAAATCGATAAAAAACCGGGCGACCTCATCGCCGACGTAATTGAACCCGCCATAGACATCATCGCGCCACAGATGCAGGCCAACGCGGTGACCCTCGAAAAGGATTATGAGGCCGAAACCCTTCCCGCAGAGTTCGACCACGAGCTGATAAGAATAGTCGCGGTCAACCTGATTGGCAATGCGGTGAAATATGGCAATGTAAAGGGGCGCATCCGCATTCACGCCCGCAGCTCGGAAAACGCCGCTCAAATTTCGGTGTGGAACGAGGGGCCGGGCTTCCCCGAGACCGAAAAGAAAAACCTCTTTAAAAAATTCTCGCGCCTCCAGACTCCCGAGCTTATTGGAAGAAAGGGGTCGGGGATAGGCCTCTACCTCTCATGGAAAGCGCTTCAGGCCCATGGAGGCAGGATACGGGCAAATTCCGAAGAGGGCAAATGGGCCGAATTCGTATTCGAGTTGCCTGCGGTGCAGCCCGCCGGATAGTAGACGCGTCATCGGCCACAAACCGAAATAGTTTCTGAAAGCATTCAGGCGTAAAAGGCTTCCGGTGTGATAGCAATCCCCGGGAAAGCCCTTAGGATTTTTTTATCCGTAGTCACCAGAGGAGCATTCATGCCGAGAGCGAGCGCGACGAATTCGCAGCCATAAGAGGAACACCCGCTTTTCGATGCGAGGCTCAGTACGCTTTCAGTCGCTACCGAGTATTCGCCTCTCTTCATAAACGACTCCACATGCCCGGCGAGAGTGACGGCGTCCCGGATCGTCAGGATTCGCTTCCTCACATACAGGCCGAGTACGCTTCGAAACTCGCTTTTCCAGAGGACCGGAGCGATCCAGTGCCGGTCCCTCTCGAACACGGCTTCGACGCTCGCTGTCCGTTCTCCAGTCAGGAAATAATACGATATTATATTTGTGTCGACGACAATCACCGACGCCCCTCGTTTTTGCCGCGATCGATAATCGAATCGTTTAATGGAAAACGCCGCGTCTTTGCCCTGTACTCGGCCGCTACCTCACGGAGGGAACCGGCACTTATGTCCGCTTCGTCCAGAGCGCGTTCGATACAGATGAGGATCTCGCTGTTTATGCTTCGGCGTTCGTCCTTCGCCCGTTTTTTCAGGCGTTCGTATAGATCGTCAGGAATGCCCTTCAGTGTTATGGCCCGCATTTTTAGCGCCTCCTCAGGCAAGATATGGTTCCATAATAGTTTCATTTTGAAACCATGTCAAGCCAAATGGCTTTAGCATGAGTAAAAAGCAAAGCGAAGCAGAGCAAAGGGGGTTCCAAATTCTGCTTGAGTTTTCACGTGAGTCGCCTCATCCTATCGTTCACAAAAACTTCCTTTACCCGCATGCTCGAAGAGGCAAGCCATGATCAAAAAAACCTCCATTCTTACGCTGGCTGTACTCGTATCGATAATAACGAGCGGCTGCACAGGAACGAACGCTTCATCACAGGGGGCGATACAGTCCGCCTATAACGAGCTGTACGGGAACGTGGAAGGGGAAAGGCTTAACATCGTCTCCATAATCGATAAGCTGTCTCACCCCCAAGCCGGTCCATCGGATGCCAGGATCAAGAAGGCCGTATATACGATCGATTCCAAATACAAAAAGGATAAACTCATCTTCAAGTCCCTCGACTACAAAGCCCTGGGCGGGCAAAAGCTCGCCGTAGTTGGGAAAAGGGGCGTCAAACTTTACCGCACCATGGAAGCCAGGGAAACAATAGCGGATCTTCCTCTTGGAGCCGTGCTCCCTCTTTTGCGAGAAATCAAAAACAAGGGCTACAGGGACGAGGACGGATACTGCGACGGGATTTTCGATTTCAAAGACGAAAAAAACTATTGGTACGAGACCTCATTCGAAGGCAAAAAAGGCTTCGTGTTCGGATCCTTTCTCGTGTTAGGCGAGGATTACGATGTATTCGAATCCTCATATACTCAGGCCGCCGTGGTAAACGACGAGCTCTGCGTAAAACACAAGGACAACGAGACCGAAAAGTACGTCAAGCTCGGCTATTATTACACCAAACCGCAAAAGGCCCCCTCCTTTGTAAATTTTAACGGCCGCATGAATCTAGCAAAAAACTCCCAGGCCTCCCTTATAAAGAACAGGATCGCGCTGGAAAAGGTGGCATACTCCGAATATGAGCCGTTTTTAATGTTAGGATACGAAAGCAACCGGCCGGACGACATGCTGGCCCTGTACAGCATGATGCATAACGACAGGACCGCGACGAGCTTTATTAGCACGGACCTTCTGGTCCACTCCCTTCATCTGCTTTTCGACCGCATGCTCCAGGATACCGAGACCAGGAGGCTTTTACCCATACTTAAAACGCTTACTAAGGCCTACTACGGCAGAATAGCCGACCTGGAAAATAATGACGCCAAAAAGCACCGCGCCTACACCGAAGCCATCGAGAAGATGAAGAAGTACTTCCTGGTGGCAGGGGAGCTCCTCAACCTGAAGCTCGCCCCGCGCTCGTCATACCCTGCCGATGTATCGGCCGAAATAGCCCTTATAAATGCCGCTGCCGGGTTTAACACCTCACCCATCTTTGGGTACAGGGAAGACTACTCCCAGTTCAAAGCGAGAGGGCACTATACAAAAAATGACGACTTAAAAAGCTACTTTAAGGGTATGGTGTGGTTCGGAAGGCTGCACTTCTACTGCGTCAGCAAACACCCTGACAGGGCCATGCTGGAGAATTCAATAAGGCTTACCCGCTCGGCCTTACTTCTTACAAAAATCGCCAGAGACAACCCCGACATCCTCGCCTCGTGGCGGGCGCTTTCCCTTCCCATCGGATACATGGTGGGCGAGTCGGACGATTATACTCTCGACCAATACCTCTCCATATTTAGAGGCGTGGATTTCGCCAACTTCGAAAAATGGGTCGATGATAAAAAGAACATTCAGACCTTTATAATCAGGGCAAACGCCGAGCTAAAGCCGCCGGCGATTTCGGGAAACACGCTTATGCAGAGCGGTGTGCTTTCGGCCAACAGCCCGGAGGCCCCGGCGGGCTTCCGGTTCCTCGGCCAGAGGTTTACGCTCGATTCGTTTATTCATAACGCGCTTTCCAGCCCCAGACTTGGCGGTAGAAATATGGTAAAAGGGCTCGACGTTATGGGCGCCTTGGGAAGCAGGCCTGCGGACAGGCTGCTCGGCGAAGAAAAGAAGCGCTATCCCGGATACGAGGCCGCTTACAGAGAGCTCGGCAGAACCGTCAATGGATACTCCGAGCTCGACTGGAAAAGGACCTTCTACAACAGCTATCTAAAAATAATCGGAGAGATCTCCCGTTTCGATTCGAGCCTGCCGTTTTATTTTACGGACGGCGACGCCTGGAACACCAAATCCCTGCTTACTGCGCACGCCGCATGGGCGGAGCTACGCCACGATACCATACTCTACGTAAAGCAGAGCTATGGAGAAAAGGCAGGCCCCGGCCCCTGCAAGACATTCAGCGTCGAAAAACCTAAAAGGCCCATAGGGTACATAGAACCGAACTTAGGCGCACTTTATTGGATTCGATATATATCCAGAAGCGGAGCCGGGTATCTCGCCGACCTGGGCCTTATGACCGAAGAATACGCAACTAAGTTCAGGGAATTCTCCGAACTCATCGACGACGCCGTCGTTATTGCGGAATTGGAGGCGGCGGACAAAAGGGTAAGCGATAGCCAGAACGAGTTCATCTATTCAATTCCCTATAGGCTGTCGAATATCGTCGTCCCCATCGACGGCAACGTCGCCGACACCGAGGAGCTCAAGATGGCCCTCATCGCCGATGTGTACACCGATTCGGAGAACGGGCTGGTGCTCGAGGTGGGAACGGGCATTCCATACAGGATGCACATCGCGCTTAACGACGGACAGGGCGGAAAGAGGATAGCGACCGGCTATATTTTCAGCTATTATGAATTTACCCGGCCCATGTCCGACCGCCTGAACAACGAAGAGTGGAAGAGGATGGTTTATTCTAAAAAACCGGAAACCGACAGGCTCGGGCCCGGCTGGGCGAAAAAAATCCTGCCCTGACAAATGGGCCTGCGGATTTTCAAATGCTCCGTTCTCATGCTCTCCCTCGTCGGCTCATGCGGGCGCGGGGACGTGGCCGACTGCATATCGAACACGACGGTAGTCTCCGAAAAGCAACTAATGGAGCTCAGCTCATCGGCGCCGCTGCCGGCCGGCGTGGACTTTAAGCCGGCATCGCGCATCAGGCCTTTCAGTGGGACCACAAGCCACCACCTTCTGTGCCGCCATGTGATCGATAGATGGTTTCAAAACCTCGCCGAGCTAAGGGAGGTGCGGACCTTCGTCATCATAAGCCCAAATCATGGGAGGCTTGGCGCCCTGCCTGTTTCATTGACCTGCCGTAGCTGGAAGACAGCCGGCAAAACGACGCGAACCAACGTCGACCTCGTCGGAATAATTTTAAGGGAGCTCGAAATCCAAACGGACGACGTCGCCTTTGGAAACGAGCACGGCATCGAAGCCCTCCTGCCCTTTGTAAACAAATATTTTCCCAAAGCCGATATCGTGCCCATCCTGCTGGATGAAAAGCAAAGGCATGTGCCGCTCATCATGAAGCTGACGGACTCTCTGCATCGCATTTTTAAGGCAGACCAAAAAGCCTTCCTTCTGCTTTCGGTGGACTTTTCCCACAGGGGCGACGCAGCTATGACCGCCAAAAACGACCGAAGATCGCACAAAGCGCTCGCCTCGATGGGAAAGGGAAAGAGTGCCGTATCCGACAACAACGGCGGCCTCATGGTAATGTTCGAGCTTTGCGAAAGGATGAATGTCGCAAACACTCATTTCTTCTGCCATACCGATTCGGCAAAATTCGAGCCGGAAGCGGCCCTGGACATAACGAGCTATTTTTTCACCTTCCAGTATTGATGTCCGCAAACCTTCGTCTCATAAATACGGTATTGGCCCTGTAAATTTCTGCGTCCTTCTCCCTGTATTGTGTTTCGGGGATGCCCCCCTTTCTGCAGATCGCGCGCAGAAATTCCTCTTTCGAATATCCTCTCTCTTGAATTATCTGGCCCTGCATCACGGCCTTCATGTTCAGGTGTTTGATGTAGATCGTGTGAATGCCGGGCGTAAAATCGAGATGGTTTCGTATTCTCAAGAGCCTGTCGATAACGGTTATTTCTATCTCGAGGGATGGAAGCTCCTCCGGGCCGAGCCTTTTGTGGCGTTTGTCGAAAAACGCGGCGTTTACGGCAGCCGCCTTTACGGCCTCCTCCGGGGACGAGACCCCTCTGATGAATCCGATACAGCCCCTCTCCCGTCCTCCCTTTAAAAGCCTTACGAAAACGCCTGTGTCGTCCTCTCCGTATTCGATCTCTCTGAAGCCGCCTTCCACACCCGTTTCCATGGCCTCCACCAGCGAAAGCTTCACCGCGGCAAAAAGGGCATCGAACGACTCCGGCGGATATTTAATCTTTAGAGCTTCGTAACTGGAATCGGAACACGCGAGGCAAAGTATAAAAATTCCCGCGAAAAGCGGTCTACTTAATCGAGAGCTCCGAGATACAGGTGTCATTGTATTTCGTCCCCCTGTAGAGTTCGGAAATCTCCAGGCTTAGTATATAGGCAACTCGTATGGATTCCATCAAACCCTCCAGTGGCTCCTCGGCCCTGGCCCAGCTTTCCGACTCATCGGCCGCTTTCCTCCCGAGCTTTTCGAGCTCCTTCCAGTTGAACGGAAACCGTAAGCTCTGCTCGTTCATGGTGTCTTTTAAAACGAGTTTGGCTGTCGGCGCAAAGGGCCATACGACATATTCCTCACCGATCTCGGTGATGTGTTTCATCGAGGTAAATCCCGCATAGGCCGTAACCTTGAAGCTCCTTACGCGGTTATTCGCCAGGTGGAGATTTTTGTTCTTCGCCAGGCCGTTTATGATTTTAATCGACTTCGCTCCGGGTTTCACGAGAACATATATCTTTTCGCCAATGCCCCCCTTGCCCACGGCCCAGCAGGTGGCCGGATCTCCATCGGCCATTTTTCTCACCGAGTACATGCCGCTGCGCTGAAAACGGGCGTCATCGTCGTCCGAGGGATCGGAGAGCGTCGCCGTCGCCTCCATATTTCCGACCAGAAAAATGGTCTGTTCCGCTTTTAAAAGACAGGGAAGGACAAAGAGCGAGAGCAAGAGAGGGACTATTTTTTTCATTTCGGCACCTCGCAATAATACGATGATAAGAATTATCGCATCCCTTAATCCATCAGTCAAGAATAAATGAATTGGGCAGGCCGCCGCTAACATGATGCGCCTGTAATTCGCCCTGATCCAAAAAATCAAAATGAGCGAACACCGGCGCACCCGGCCCCGCCCTGCCATATTTTGCTTGTCAAAACCGCCCTCCCATACGCGCATGAGGACATGAATACCACAGGGATACTGGGACACGAACGACAGATCGCCCTGCTCGACGGGCTGGTCGAGCGAGGCCGCGTACCGCAGACCATGCTCTTCGCCGGCATGGAGGGAATTGGCAAGCGGCTTATCGCGCGGCGCTTTCTCGCCTCCCTGCTCTGCTCGGGCCTCGAAAGGCCGTGCTTCGCCTGCCCATCATGCTCCACCATAGAGGCCGGAACGCACCCCGACTTCATTGAACTGTCTCCCAACGAACGCGGCATCATCCCAATCGGCGACGAAACCAAACGCGAGGAGGGAACCGTACGCCGCTTGATCGAGCGCCTATCGCGGCGTTCGGTCAGCGGCCTTACCGCGGTAGTGGTGGACGGAGTGGACCGCATCTTTGAAGAGGGCCAGAACGCGCTATTAAAAACCATCGAGGAACCCCCCGCTTCGGCGCGCATTATCCTGCTGGCCTCGAATAGCTCCCGTATTCTGCCCACCATCCTTTCGCGCTGCCTGGTGCTTAAATTCCACGCACCGGACGACAAAGAGGTCACCGCCTTCCTCGCGGCCAGGGGCGTCAGTCCCGAGACCTCGGCGCTCGCGGCCCCGTTCTCCGGGGGGTCCTTTTCCATGGCGCTCTCTTTCGCCGACGAACGACGCCGCATGGAGGTGCTCGCGCTTTGCCGCGAGACGGCGCGCTACCTGCGCGACGGTGACACCTTCAATCCGCCGCTCGAAAAGGCCACCAAATCTGCCGGCTCCGAGGCGCTCCTCGACGCTTTAATAAATTTTTACCGATGGAACCTGCTGCTTCTAGAAACCGGCGGGGCCGTACCGGCCGAATTCTCTGACATTGCCGTCGTGCGAAAGGATACGCTTTTCGGGCTGGTCAAAATACTACTTGCCTTGAAAAAAGGACTGTCGCACAATCTGAATCTCAAAATCGGACTGAAGGGGATGCTGTATTCCCTCCACCCCGGAGACCGGCAGGGTGCCGGGTCCGGAGCCTCCATATAAAACAAGGAAACGCACCATGGACTATACAGGCGTAAAACTCCGCAACAGCCATCAGATATACTATGTCAGCACCAACGGTCTTTTCGTCAAACGCAATGCCCTGTGTATCGTGGAGACCGAACACGGCGTGGACATGGGCCGCGTCTTCAAGTGCCCGGCCCATCTTAAAAGCAAAAATTCCGAGGCCAGGGGCAGGCTTCTACGAAAAGTGACCGTTGGAGATCTCGACGCGCTCCCCGAGATCGAGGCCGTGGAGAAGAAGGCCTTTGCCGTCTGCCGCGAAAAGGCGCGGGAGAAGAAACTCGACATGAAGCTGGTCTCCGTGAAGTGCCTGTTCGACCGCACGAAGATCATCTTCTACTTCGTTGCCGAAAATAGAATCGACTTCAGGGAGCTGGTGCGCGATCTCGCCACCGTCTTTCGCACCCGAATAGAGATGCGACAAATCGGCGTGCGCGATGAGGCCAGGATAATCGGGGGATTCGGCCCATGCGGCAAGGAGCTCTGCTGCGTCAACCTCAAGGAGGAATTCGACCCGGTATCCATCAAGATGGCCAAGGAGCAGAACCTCAATCTCAATTCGCTTAAAATCTCCGGCATGTGCGGAAGACTCCTCTGCTGCCTGGGATACGAATACAATGTCTACAAGGAAATGAACGAGCTCATGCCGAGGCACGGCGCCACCATCAGGATCGGGCCGAAGGACTACACGGTCGAATTCACCGATCCTCTCAAGGAGACCGTTCGACTTCGTTGCGCCGACCACGTCGTTACCGTAAAACGCGAGGATATACAGGTTTCCGGCAACCGCTACCACATAAGCCAGGAGGTGATGGAGCGCATCACCGCCGCTTTGGAAGAGGACCTTGAAAAAGAACCGGTTTAAGAGGGCGCGATGGACAAGCGATTCTACGTCACAACACCAATCTATTACGTCAACGCGGAGCCGCATATAGGTCACGCATATACCACCATACTCGCCGACTTTCTGAAGCGCCATTACAGGCTGCTTGGATACGACGCCTACTTTCTCACCGGCACCGACGAACACGGCGACAAGATCGTAAAGGCCGCCTCCGAGGCCGGGGCGAAGCCCAGGGAGTACGCCGACCGCATCAGCGCCCTCTTTCGCGACACATGGAAGAGGATGGGGCTGGAATTCGACGATTTCATCCGCACTACCGAGGAGAGGCACCGCACGGTGGTGCAGTCCGTACTCCAGAGGGTGTACGACGCAGGCGACATCTACTTCGCGAGCTACGGCGGACACTATTGTTTCGGCTGCGAGCGCTTCTTCACTGAAAAGGACATGGTAGACGGCAAGTGCCCGGACCACAACACCCCCCTCGAGTACATAGAGGAGAGCAATTATTTTTTTAGAATGAGCAAGTACCAGGCCTGGCTTGCCGAATACATCAAGGCCAACCCCGACTTTATACGCCCGGAACGCTATCGCAACGAGGTGCTCGCCATGCTCGACGGAGAGACCCTCGAGGACCTGTGCATCTCCCGCCCCAAAACACGGCTTAAATGGGGGATAACGCTCCCCTTCGACGACAAGTTTGTCACCTATGTCTGGTTCGACGCTCTGATAAACTACATAAGCGCCATAGGCTATCCCGAAGACGACAGGTTCAAACGCTACTGGCCCGTCGTCAACCATCTCATAGCGAAAGACATAGTGAAGCCCCATGGAATCTTCTGGCCCACCATGCTGAAGGCCGCCGGCATCGAACCCTTCCTCCACCTCAACGTACACGGCTACTGGAACATGGAGGATGCCAAAATGTCCAAGAGCCTCGGCAACGTTGTGCGCCCGCTCGATCTCATCGACCGCTTTGGAAACGACCAGATCCGCTACTTCTTCCTGCGCGAGATGAACTTCGGCGCCGACGCGCGCTTCAGCGAGGAGGCCATCATAAATCGCGTCAATTACGACCTGGCCAACGACCTGGGAAACCTCGTCAAGCGAACCTTCGACATGGTTAAAAAGTTCTTCGACGGAAAAATACCCGCCCGCGATCCGGGGGAGACCGCGGGGCTCGACGCCATTTCAGCGAAATACTCCGAGGCGCTCTCCGCCTATACCGGGCAGGTGGACGCCTTCCAGTTCAGCACCGGGATCGAGAGGCTATGGGAATTTGTGCGCCTGCTAAACCGCTATATAGACGAACGCAAGCCCTGGCTCCTCGCCAGGGAGAAGAGGACGGCCGAACTGTCCTCGGTGATGAGAAACCTGCTGGAATCCATCGCCGGGCTCGCGGTAGTGCTTTCGCCCATCCTTAACCGCACAGCCCCCGTAATTCTTTCGGCGCTCGGCCTGCCGGCCGAAAGCGGGCTCGACGCCGTTTCCTCGCTCGATGCTCTTACCCCCGACACCGCACTCGGCGAGATGGGAGTGCTTTATCCGCGCATGGAAAAGGAAAAACAGGTCGTGGAACAAAAGCCTAAGGCCGCCGAAAAGAATGCCGCCGGGCCGAATGCCGGCGAGGGCCTCATAGATATAAGCGAATTCGCGCGTGTGGATATCCGTGTCGCGAAGATCCTCGAGGCCGCGCCCGTAGAGGGCTCGGAAAAGCTCCTCGAGCTGCGCGTGGATTCCGGGCTCGACACGCGCACAATAATCGCCGGCCTCGCCCCTCATTACACGCCCGAAAGCCTCGTCGGCAAAAAGATCCTTCTCGTCGCCAATCTCAAGCCTGCGGTGCTCTTCAAGCGGACATCTCACGGAATGCTCCTGGCCGCCAAAAAGGACAAAAAGGACAGGCCGGTCCTCATCGAGCTAAGCGACAACATCCCCGTCGGGGCCAGGCTGTCGTGAAAATCGGCATAATATCCGACACCCACAACGACGTCGCGATGGTCGGCAAGGCCATAACCGTCTTCAAGGCGCGCGGCGTCGATCTGGTGGTTCATGCCGGAGACCTCACGTCTCCCAAGATCATGGAGCTCTTCAAAGGAATGCCGAGCCGCTTCGTGCTGGGCAACTGCGATCTCGACACGGAGGCCATAAACGAGAAGGCGCACGATCTTGGTTTCGACAGCGTGGAGGAAAGCTGCGACTTCAGTGTCGGGGGAAAGCGCATCCTGCTTTTTCACGGAAACGACATCCCCTCGTTTCGAAAGGCCGTCTCGTCCGGCCTTTACGATTACATCATCAAGGGCCATACCCACATCTTCGAAAACTACGTGTCCAACAAAACGCGCATAATAAACCCCGGTTCGGTCTACCGGGAGGACGAGCGGACCGTTTCGGTCCTCGATACCGAGACCGACAGGGTGGAGAAAATTAAAATAGAGGTCGACTGAGCTGGCTAAGGAGCGGTTTTAGGAGCGACCCTTTTTCAATATATCGATGATCCTGTCGAAGTCGTCCAGCGAATAATAACTGATCTCTATACGCCCCTTTCCCCCCGAGTGCCGTATCTCCACCTTGGTGCCGAGCAGCGAAACCAGCATCTCTTCCATTTTGCGGATGTGCGCGGCGTCCCTTGGGCCCGCCTTTTTGGCGGCGCCCTTTTTAGTTCCGGTAGCCGCAGCGCCGTCCGAGCCGGCCAGCCTCTCCAGCATGCGCACCGAATAACCCTTATCGAGGATCTCGTTAAAGAGCTCGCTCTGCCGCTCCGGCGATAGCGCCAGGAGGACCTTGGCGTGTCCCACGCTGATCCGCCCCTCGGACAGGGCGCGCTGCATCTGCTCGGGAAGCGCGAGCAAGCGCAGCAGGTTGGCCACTGTGGCGCGGTCCTTGCCGACGCGCTGGGCTACGTCGTGCTGCTTCAAACGGAAACGGCTTATCAGCATCCGGTAGGCCTTGGCTTCCTCTATGGGGTCGAGGTCCGTGCGTTGAATGTTCTCGATGAGCGCGAGCGTAAGGTTCTCCTCCTCACTCGCGCGGATAACGATGCTTTTAATCTTCTGCAGGCCCGCAAGCTTCGAGGCGCGCAGACGCCGCTCTCCGGCCACCACGTAATAGCCCTCGCCCTCGCGCCGCACCACAATGGGTTGGATGAGCCCGACATTCCTGATGGATTCGGCAAGGCCTTCAATCTCCTCTTCGTTAAAATGAGACCGCGGCTGGTCCGGGTTGGGCCGGATGGACCCCAGGTCGAGCTCCACAATCCTTTCCCTGACCTCGCCTACCGCCATCTCCATGGAATCCACGGGGGTGGGTGAGCTCGAGATGATCGCGCCCAGCCCCTTGCCAAGCACCTTTTTAGCCATTGTTCAACACCTCTTCGGCAAGGGACTCGTAACGCTCGCTGCCCACGCAGTGCCTGTCGTAGACGCCTATGGGCTTGCCGAACGAGGGCGCCTCCGAGAGGCGCACGTTCCGCGGAACGATGCTTTTGAATACCCTGTCCTTGAAAAAGTCGCGCACGTCGGACACCACCTGCTGCGAGAGATTGGTGCGCGAATCGAACATGGTCAGCACCACTCCCTCTATTTTAAGCGTGCGGTTCAGGCTTTCCTGCACCATGGAGATGATCCTTAAAAGTTGGCTAAGCCCCTCCAGGGCGTAATACTCGCACTGAAGGGGAATCATCACCGAGTCCGCCGCCACCAGGCTGTTCAGCGTGAGGACGCCGAGCGACGGCGGGCAATCTATGAAGATGAAGTCGAAGTCGTCCCTTATCGGGGCGATCGCCTTTTTCAAAACGAACTCTCGCCCCTCGATATCGAGAAGGTCCATCTGGGCTCCGGAGAGGTGGATGTTCGAGGGGATGATGAATAGATTATCAATGCCCGTCTTGTAGATCGCCTGCCGTATGTCCACCTGCCCTATGAGCACCTCGTAGAGAGTATTGTCCGCGTCCTCCACGTTGATGCCAAGGCCGTATCCGGCGTTCGCCTGCGGATCGATGTCGATGATAAGCACGCGCCGGCCCTTTTCGGCCAGAAAGGCCGACAGGTTTACGGTGGTGGTTGTCTTGCCCACACCCCCCTTCTGGTTGGAAACCGAGATTACTCTACCCATTAGGTCATCACCTGGAATTGCCTTTTAGCCCGCGGGGACGGTCTTCCGGAGCGGGCGTTCCCCGCCTCGACGACACGGCACTGCCTGTATTGATTTATTCGAGAACGGCCGAACAGGTATAAAAAACCGCGGGGAATATGAATGCAACTCTTTTATCGGGCCCTGCCCGAATATTTTCTGGGGTTAATAAATCTGTTTATAAGGATGAGGGCGGCGATCACCGATACGAAAAGGAATCCCAGCATGGCCCTTTTAAAATAGGGGAACACCCGCAGCCCGTGTTTAACCGAAACCGCAAAGGCGATGGCCCGGCCGTTCTCAGCCGGGTAGACACGTAGGCCATAGGTGCCGCCCTCCCCTACGCGCACATCGACCGCCGTCACCCTCTCCCAGGATTGCCGCGACGCCACAATCTCCTCGCCCCTGTACACGTCCGCCTGAAAGTGGCCTCCCGGCCCTCCGAGGAATACGGTGTTACAGCCGCGCTCCAGGGGAAGCGCATAGCGCCGGGACGTCTCTCCCGGAAGCAGCATGTCGACGACGGTAACACCGGGAGACTGGTCCCACCTGCCGGCTGTTTCCTCCAACCAGTCGAGGATATTCCTATGGGCCACCCTGAGCACCACGAAGCGCATCACCTGATTTCCGGCCTCCCCGGCGTAGTAGGATGTAAAATAGGCCTCTCCCCGTTTCTTCCGCAGGCGCGCTATCATGGGTCCTTCTCTGCCGCCCCTCGGGGTTTCGAAGCGGGCGGTGGCGAGGATGTCGGCGCCGGCGATCGACCTGGCCGCGACCCATCCGGCAAAGGCCATATTCACTGGAATAACCGACGACGAAACGAAGCACCTGAGGTCCCCGAGGGGACTTAGCTCAACGGGCCCCGCGCTTCCGATATAGGGAAAAGCATTGAAGAAATCGAAACCGCCGCAGGCTTCGTGCAGAATGTCCCAGGAAAACCCGGAGAAGTAGGCGCTCCCACCGCCTTCTATGAAGGCGCGAAGATTTCGGGCCAGTTTCTTCCTGTCGAGACTGTAATGCCCCTGCTTCAGCGTTACGCCCTGTATGCTGGTCCCGCGGGAAAGGATGTTGATGTTCGTCTCCGGCGGCGGCTCCATGCCCGATGGAAAGAAAATCGCGTCGAAACGGCCATAGACCTCCGGGTCATCGAGCTCCGCGTACCCGATACTACGGTATGGGACCCGGCAGAGATCGAGCCACTTCTCCACGTTGTCATAGCTGTTCGCCACCACCGCTACGCGCGGCGCTGCGGCATGAAGCCCCGGGAGAAAGAGCGCGAACGACAGGACAACGGTCGAAAAGAATCCGTATATCCTCACTGGCCCTTTCCCGAAAGCTCGCGTATTTCGGCGAGGAGCTCCCTGCGCCGCGCCAACTCGGCCAGAATGTTATCATTAATGCACTCGTGGGCAAGCTGGTAGGAGAACGCCGCGATATGCTCCATCACCCCTCCCGGGGATTCCGATACCAGGTATCTGCCGATAAGGCTCTTCGAAAGGGGCCTGGCGCTCTCGAAGCCGGCAATGCGGCAATCATGAAAGGGAAGAGGGGCGAGCGCGTCCTCGCCCGAGGCAATGGTTTCTCTGTCCAGCGGAGTGCGCAGATCGCCTATCTGGGCGGTCAATCCGGAGGCGAGCCAACGTCGATGCATATCAAAAATGGAGTGGGTTCTGCTTCCAATCTCGAAAAAAAGTCTCCCCACGGCGCCGACGAAGCGCTCCACGTGCTGCATGGACGGCATCCTGCCCTGAAAAATCCTGCGCACCTCCTCCCTGCCCAGGGCGAGGGTCGGGTTGTTTGTCTTGAAGGAGTGCATCTCGCCTATCATCTGCGAGAGCATTGACAGCTCCGAGGCGAAAACGCCATGCGCGAAAACCGAGCCTTCAATCATGGTTCTGTTTTTATCCTCAAAGCGGACTATCGATCCGTCCAGTAGCGGCGTGAAACAGTTGTTGAAGTAATTAACGCAGCCGTCGAGAAAGGTAAAAAAATCCTCCTCGTGGATGTTCTCGAAATCGCGCTGCCTGCGGTCCACCATGCGCCACTGTTCCTCGAAGGCCCTTGGCAGAAGCTTGCGCCCGTCCATCGTCAGGTTTAGCAGCTCATGGATTTCGTCATAGGGCGCGAGCGCCCTTTTAAGGGATTCGATCTTCCGCCTTTTACGGGATTCCGGATCCTTTCCGGCCCTCCTTACCGCCTCCAGACTGTAATCCCATTCCACAGCGCTCACCACCGGCGGACGGACATCGTAATACCCTTCGAGATCGCGGTAATCCAACTCCCTGCGGAACACCAGCGCCTCCATGAGCGCAAGCAGCAGATGGGGATAGGACTGCAGTCCGTATTTCTGTCTTAGCGTCTGCGAGAGGACGGAATCGGTGCGCGCCGATCCCGGCAGGAAGGAGCGGAGAAGCGTCATGTATTCGTACACACGCTTTTCCTTTTCCAGGTTCCGCTTCTCCTTCGCGTTGCGCGTGGCTCCGGAGTCCGTTGGCGCGATCTCCTCCTTGCGAAGGTCCTCCGCCTCGCGCAGCCGGTTCTCCACCTGCAGTATGACCAGCTCCCTCGTTTCGGCCGGAAGCCTGAGAAACGAGAGGAAGGGCAAGATGAAGCCCTTAAGCTCGTCCTCAAACGCCCCGCGGTCCATCCATTTAATCGATTCGTACGAATACTGCACCAGGGGCGTCGAAATCATCCAGTCCCTAAAGCGCCTCAGGTAATTGAATACGATCGGTTCCTCAACGGATGGGTCCTCCAGAATGGACTGCATAAGTGCCGAAAGCCTGGAAAGGACTGCCTCCTGGGCCGCTATGACGGCGCCGAGCACCTCGATCAGCCGTTTTGATGGAATCAGGCGTTTGCGTATGCCTATACCGAGCCTGTTGGGGGCGTGTATTAGATAACGTTTTTTAAAGAGTCCAAGCCCCCTGTATTTTTCGTACAGGGTGTTGACAAAGGCGCTTCCGGGCTCGAGCGCCACCGCGCGCCGCTGATCCGAAACCTCCCCCGGTGGAGACGGGCGGCGGGCAAGGCGCCTCTCTTTTAGCTCCACTCGCTCGACTCGCGGCTTCGGGCGGGGCTTGTCGGGACAAGTCTGTATGAGGGAAATAATCGCTCCGTAGCGCTCCTTGGGCGCTATCTCCCTGTTGTTGAGGAGCGAGCGCACCACGTCCATCTTCGCCGGAGGGATGTCCTTGTCGAGAAGCATGGCCTTGGCCCTGCGCTCGAGCTTTTTTATGTCATCGCTCTTCTGTGTCATACGGGTTGAGGCCGCAAGAACCCCGGCCTGTAGCGGCGGATTCGGGGCCGCACGACGCCTCGTATGATTTCTAAGCAGTGCGGGACGATATGTCAAGTGCGAATAAAGGCCCGGGCGCGGCGTGCGCGCCCGGGTAGTGGTTTCCTAATAAAGCTTGAGGACGTAATTGAGCGTGAGCATGATATAGTGGTTCCGCGAGGTCAGGAGGTAGCCCGACTCGGGAAGATATGTCGTATCATACACATATTGAGGCGAAAGCGAAATCTCCGGGGAGAACTTGATGTTAAAGCCCGCGTGGAGCCGGTTCTCGGAGAAGCCCTTGCGCTCGTAGAATGGCTCTCCTATCTTAGTCTTGGACAAATCTTTTGTTCCGCCGTCCTCCTTTACGCCTACGAATATCTCGTCACCCAGAAGCGCCGAGAACATTGGGGTAAGGGCGTACTCCAGCATGAGCATCTGCCGTATGAGCAGTGAGTGCCCTTTCCTCTGACTTGCGGTAGTATATAATTCGTTCTTGGCGTATACCTTATTGTGGAATATCGTACGGCTGGTGATTTTCAGCGCGTCCACGGTGAATTCGAAGATCGGCACCACCTCTATATTGTGGGACCAGCGGCGTCCTTCAGCGTCTGTTTTCGGCTTCGCATCATTACCATCGTACGGGAAGCCCATATAATAGTACCAGAGCGGCAGCTTGAAGGTGAAGCTGTCGAATTTCTGAATATAGATCGGGCCGGCGAAGAGTTCCCACAGAAAGGTCTCCTTCGCGCTTGATTTCGGGTCCGCCCCGCGATAGAACTCGAAGCGGTGGCCCGGCATTACCATGAAGGCCCAGTTGGGGGAGAGAAGCACGGTGGCGTTTACGTATTCCCAGGTCCTTCCGGTATAGGGAGCCTTGGCATCCGCGCCAACAGGGACGAGCGCGATCAGCATGAGTGCGGCAAGCAGCACGACACAGGTTCTTCTACACATAAATATCTCCTTGCTTAAAAATGAAATGGAAGGTCGATCATCACCAATTCCGTGATGTATGTCAACAGTATTTTGCCTGTTATCGGGGGAGGCCCGCCGGGTGTGAATCAAAATCTGGGTGAACATACTGTCACGCGAGGAGCGCAGCGACGCGGCGATCTTAAAAGGCAAGAAATTAATCCATAGAGCTTAGCATAAAAAGAGATTGCCACGCCCCGATAAGGCCGGGGCTCCCAATGACAGCGTTTAATCCCGAAATTTAATTCACACCCGCCCGTCGGGGGCGCGCGTTCACGAGGACAGAAAGCGGGCTACCTCTTCAGCCACGTAGTCCTTTTCATAATCCACGGTTATGGTGTGATTGCTGATGTCCAGAAATATCTTCTCCTTGCGGGCCGACCCGAGGCGCTCGTATATACGGTGTATCGAATCGGGCGGAATATACTCGTCACCGAGCGACTGTATGAGGAGCGTTTCCGACGATACCGCCGGGAGCGCCGCGAACGCCTTCCGGATGAGGCCGTGAAGGTGCCAGGCCTGACGGACCGGTATGCCCTCGTTGTAGCAGATGTGGTAGGACCGGGCCTCGAGGCTGTTTAGACCCTTCTTCTCGTCGATTTTCGGAAGCACCTTTACGAAGGGCGAAAGAAGCGGCGCAAGGTAAATGGCGTATCCCGGCAGTGAGGCCGGAGTTGATAGGAGGACCAGGCGCTTAATCGGGAATTCCCGCGCCAGAAGAAGGGAAAGAATACCTCCCATGGAAAGCCCGACGCAGGACACGTCCGCGCAACAGGACTGAAGATCGATAAAGGCTTCGCGGGCCGCCAGAAGCCAGTCGCGTCCCGTGGTGCGCGTCATCTCGGCGATCGTGGTGCCGTGCCCGGGCAGGCGCGGGATCATCACCGAAAAGCCCTCGTCGGACAGGCGCTTCCCGAGGTATTTCATCTCATTGGGAGTACCTGTAAAACCGTGCAGCAGGAGTACGCCCCGGCCGGTGGCCCCCATTTGGAACACCGGATCGGCGCCCTTCATGAGCACGGGCCCTGGCGCGTCCGCTGTTATGCCTCTTGCCCTTCGCATTTCCCTCCGAACGTTCACATCGCGATCGAGCGTTTAGTGTTCAGACGAGAACGACCGCGCCTTCTTTACGCTTTTCCACGGTTCCTGCCAGAACGGGGTTCTCGCCCGCGTCGCGCAGAAGGCCCATCAAAACATCGGCATGGTCCTTCGCGGTGAACATCATAAGCCCTATCCCCATATTGAAGGTGGTGAACATCTCGCGCTCCTCAACCCTTCCCTCCCTTTGAATGAGGTCGAACACCGGGTGGGGCGTATAGCTATTTTTTTCTATCACCGCCGCCGAGTCCGCGGGCAGAATGCGCGGTATGTTCTCGTAAAAGCCGCCGCCGGTGATATGCACCATCCCATTTATCAATGCGCCTTTTCTGATGCACTCGAGCACCGGCTTGCAGTAGATACGCGTTGGCTCGAGCAGGACCTCGCCGAGAGAGCCCTCGAGCCCATGCACCCTGGAATCCGGGGTGTAAGCCTTCAGCTCGAAGAGGAGCTTTCGCACCATCGAGAATCCGTTCGAGTGAACCCCCGACGAAGGAAGCCCAATAATCGCGTCGCCCGGGCGTATCGCCCCCCCGTCTATGATCTTAGGCCTGTCGACCACTCCCACCGCGAACCCGGCGATGTCGTAATCGTCCGCTTGCATTACGCCTGGATGCTCGGCCGTCTCCCCGCCCACAAGACTGCAGCCGGCGATACGACAACCCTCTGCGAGGCCGGAGACGACCCTCACCATCACCTCCTCGTTCAGCCGACCGCAGGCAATGTAATCGAGAAAGAACAGGGGCTCCGCGCCCGATACGAGGAGGTCGTTCACGCACATTGCGACCGCATCGATGCCGATCGTATCGTGCCTGTTCATCCACTGAGCCAGTTTAAGCTTCGTTCCGACGCCGTCCGTTCCCGAGACAAGCACCGGGTCGCTCATGCCGGGGAAAGAGCCGCTGAAAAGAGCGCCGAACCCCCCGATGCCGGTGATGACCCTGTCGCTAAAGGTCGACTTTACCAGCGGCGCGATCCGGCTCACGAAACGGTTGCCGCCCTCCACGTCTACGCCCGCGTCCCTGTATGTAAATCCCATTGTATCCCCTGTTCCGCACGCCGGTACGCGGCCGGCGGAACCGTATAATGATTGCAATAATCGCAAAGTAACGTCTTCATGGAACGGCGTAAACACTTTTTTGGCGCTCCGAGTCAAATGTCACTGACAACACGCGAGATAGAACTTCTCATTAAAAAACTCCGCGACAGATACCGGGAGTACGGCCGGAAATACAGCCGCGCCTGGTTCAACATCGAGGCGTTCGAAGAGCGCTACTCCATGGCCCTGGAAAAGGGCATGAACATGGAGGGGTTTGCGCTTGCCGAAATTACCAATTTCGAAAAGACCAGGGAGAGGTACGAAAAGAGGAAAAGCAAGAGGCCTTTTTCGAAAATGGTCGAAGACATAATGGAGCGAAACGCCGAGCGCGTAAAAAAATATCCTCCCCTGTATTTTCACCCGGACGCCGATCTCGAGATGGTCCACATTTACGGGGCCCTCGAGGATTTCACTCTTCGCCGCCTCCCCATATTGCGGGTGCTCCTGGACGATGCCGCGAACATCGACTCGCTCAACCGGCTGGAGGACGCGGCCGCTTGTCTTGCCGCTCCCGTCGGACGCAAACACTCCAGGCGGATACTGGACCACATCACGGTGCTCTCCAGGCCCGGGGCCGGAGGCATAGAGGCCGAAAAGGACAAGAACTCCTATCTCCGGGAATCGGCCTTTCTGCTGCACGACATTGTCGACTTCTGCGACGATCTGCTCTCGATCAGGCGCGCCGAATGGGAAACGCCGGTACGCTTCGACAGGCTGCGCATTGAGGGAAAAAACAAGAAACAAATCGCGGCCGATTTTTCAAGCCTCACCGGATACGGCGCGATACTCGAGGTGCGCGACAGGGCCGCCGAAATACTGGAGGACTTTCGCCTAACCGCGTTCCGGAGAAAGCCTCCTAAAGCCTTTTGATACAGATCATCGTAATATCGTCCTCCTGGACGGCATAGCCGCTGAACTCGTTCACCGAGTTTACTATGGCGCGCGTGATCTCCTGGGAGGAAACCGCAACATTCTCCAGGAAGACCCCGACCAGCCTTTCCTCACCGAAGAGTTCCCTGCCGTCGGACGAAAACGTCTCCGGAATGCCGTCGGTATAGAGCAAAAGGGCGTCCCCGCTCTTCATGACAAATTCCGTGTCCCTAAAATCGCCCTTTTCGAAAAAGCCCACAAGCGGGCCCGTCTTGTTTAGCAGAGCGCACGATGACTCCCCGCAGCGGCAAAAAATTGCCGGCGGATGCCCCCCGGACGAGAAAAGCACCTCCCCGGTCTTTATATTGAGCTGACAGACAATGACCGTGCCGAAATAGTACAGGTCCGAGATGTCGCGCGACAGGATGCCGTTCACCGCTCCGATTATGAAAGAGGGCGAAAACCTCCGAAGGGAAAATGTCCGGAAAAGCGAGCGGATCTCGTTTCCGATGTACGACGACGCCACCCCATGGCCGGATACGTCGCAGAGCACGAACTGGTAGACATCGTCGTCGAGGAAGAAGCCGTCGAAAAAATCCCCCGATATATCCACGGCGGGAAGAAAGATGGAGGAGATATCGAAACCCTCGATAGCGCTGAAGTCCGGGAGAAACGAGACCTGTATGGCCCGCACCTTTGCGATCTCGGAACGGTAGATCTCGTACTGCCGGCCAAGCTCTTTCTGCGCCATTAGACGTTCGATCATTATGTCCATAAAATCGGTGCACAGGGCGATCATGTTGCGCTCTTCCTGGTCGAACGGCGTATCCCTCTGTAGAACGAGGTAGCCCGAAACGGCCCGATTGGATGTGATCGGCGCAATACAGCAGTAAAGATCCTTCCCGCCGGAGCGTATCTTAATTGATGTGATCGAGGTGTTTTTCTCGTCGAAGAGCTTGATTCCGCTGCGTATCCGTGCGTAGCTTAAAAAGCCCCGGTCCCTGTCGAAAGATTTTTCAATCAGCGTTACCGGCTCTCCTTCCCGTAAAAGCACCATCTCGATCGAAGCGACGTCCACGATCTCGTTGAAGGAATCGAACTCAAGCGCGAGCTCGCCTATGTCCGATACGTTTACATTAGCCTGGATCAGCCTGTTCAGGCGGTAAAGGCGCTTCGAAAATTCGAGCTGGTAGTTAAAGGCGGAATATAGTTTGTTCTGGTATGCGATTATTTTTTTGCAGTTGAGAATCTTCGACTTCACCTCAAATGGGACAAAGGGCTTTCGTATGTAGTCGTTCGCGCCCGCCGCGTATCCCTGTTCTATGTGCTCTTTTCGGTCGGACGCCGTAAGCATGAGGATGAAGAGTTTTTCGAACTGGCTGTTCCTTCGAAGCTCCCTGCATATTTCCATACCGTCGCCGTCTGGAAGGACCAAATCGAGGAGCAGTACATCCGGGTTAAAACCCACCACCACCGTGTTGAATTCGGCCAGACTTCCAACCGCGCGAAACTCGTGCTCGGCGGAGAGCAGGTCCTCCAGCACGCGGCGCACCAGCCCGTCATCGTCGAGCACGAGAACCTTCAGCCGTCCGGCCGAGGATGCCGGATCAATGAACGCCATCTGTCATTACCGCCGCAAATACCATTATATACCCACCGCCGTCCCGGCCCCCAGGGGGACGATTTGACACCGCTACTTCCCCAAAAAAAGCCTGGACCGGAGCGTCATTTTTTTCAATCAGTATTTTTCCCCGGCGACACAGCACAAAGGCAAGGCGATCATTTAGATTTGACAAGAATTCATCGAGGCCATATCTTTGATTAAAACCGATCGCAAGGATCTCCCGGCAATGAAAAGACTCTCCCTGGCGCCGCTGGCGGCCCTCATCCTTTTGAATTGCGCCAGCCTTCAAAGCACTTCCCCTGGCGACAGCAAACCCGCCGCGCCGCATGAGGACTGGGCGTATTTCAGCAGGGGACTTTACTTCAAGTCCGAAGGCGATTACACGCGGGCAATCGAGAATTTCATGGACGCCGCGACCTTCGGCACCGAACTCGACCGGGTTTATTACCAGCTCGCCGAATGCTATTATCGTATTCACGACTACGAGAGGGCGGTAAACTACGCCGACCGTTCCATCGAAAAAAATCCAAAATTAGCGCGTCCTTACGAGCTGAAATTCAACCTTTACGCTAACCTTCGCAATTACCAAAAAGCGGCCGAATCCCTCGAGGCTCTCGTAGAGGAACGCCCGGAACTCGTCCAGATACATTACACTCTGGGCAACCTTTACTATACGCAGCTTAAGGACTGGGACAGGGCCTCGGTATACATGCGAAACATCATCGAGCTCGCCGCCAGTGAGCCGGTTGAGGACTATTACCAGGAATACGCCCATTACTACCTCGGGCACATCTACTACTCCAAAAATCAGACTGACCGCGCCATCCAGAGCTTCGAGCGCTGCCTGGAGATCAACCCCGACAACTATTCGGCCGTCTACGTTCTCGCGCTCATCCACATGGACCGCTACGCCCTCGATGAGGCCGCCAGGTATTCCATGCTCTATCTGGATAAGTTTTCCGACAACGCGAAGATCAACGCGGTCATGGGGCGCATTCTTTATCTCAGGGGGGACCTTCGCGCGATCTCTTATCTCAACCGGGTAAAGAACAACAGGATGATCGACGGCGCCCTGGCCATGGCTCTCTACGATGAGCTGATGAAAAACGACACGCCTGCGGAAAAGGCCCTCAGGGAAATCCTCAAGAAAAACCCGGGATACATATCCCCGCACATCGCCCTGGCCCGCATTGCGCTTCGGCTCGGCGACAAGGCGTCGGCGCTCAGTGAGAATTTCACCGCCGGGGTGCTTCTTTTCCAATCCAGGCTGTACGATCTGGCCAAGGACAGCTTCTTCCGCGCGCTTTCCATAAAAGACGACATCCCGGAGATTTATTTCTATCTTGCCCGGGCCTGCGAGGAAAGCGGCGACCTCTCCCTCGCCCTGGTCTATTACCGCAAATGCCACGATCTTAAGCCCTCGTCGGATATACTCATCCACATGGGATACCTGTACAGCCTTAAAAACGATTTCACGCGCTCGGCCGAATACCTTGACCGGGCCATCGGGCTCGAGCCGACTAACTCCAAGCCTCATTTTTTCAAAGGGCTTATAGATTCCCAGCGCGACAAATTCGCCTCGGCCGAAACGCATTTCAGGAGGGCCATAGAGCTACAGGAGGAAAACGATACCTATTATTTCTATCTCGCCACGGTCCTCGAAAAACAGAGCAGGCTGGAGGACACCATAGAGGCTTTGAAGAAATCCATAAAATACAATCCAAGAAGCGCCAGGGCCTACAACTTCCTGGGCTACCTCTACGCCGACAACAATATTAATCTGGACGAATCCGTCGAGCTCATCAAAAAGGCGCTTGAGTACGAGCCGACAAACGGAGCCTACCTCGATTCGCTGGGCTGGGCCTATTATCGCAAAAAGCGGTTCGACCTGGCCCTTAAAAAACTTCTCGAAGCCGAAAGGGAACTCGCCAGGGAAAACAGCCCGGACCCGGTCGTATACGATCATATTGGCGACACCTACAAGGGCGAGGGGAAGGTAGACAAGGCGATCGAGTACTGGGACAAGTCGCTTAAAATGAAAAGGGATCCCGCGGTCGAAAAGAAACTCAACGAAGCGAAATCCGGACATCGATAAGAGCGATGAACACAAATATTTTTAAACCAGTATCGCTTTTCTCCCTCCTGCTCGCCACAGTGGTCTTGTCGGCATGCTCAAGCGGCGCCGGCCGGCTCGAAAAACATGTGATCGCGTCTGACGCGGAACGCTCCCGCCTTCTCCTTGCCCGCATTCAGGAGATAAACGGCCGGGCTGTAGATTCATACTCCGCGAGATTTACCGTTGAGGGCGCGTTCGGAAAGAACAAGTTCAACTCCGTCGGCGAGGCCCGGTTCAACAGAAACCCGAGGATGGCTCGCTTCTCCTTTTTCGATATAATCTTTAAAAGTCCCCTGACAGTCATGGTTCAGGACGGGGCCGCGTTAAAGCTCTATTTTCCGGCGGAGAAGACCCTTTACGTGGACAATGCCGACAGCATGAAACTGCGCAATTACGCCGCCATCGATATCGACTTCGCGCTGGTCCACCCTTTAACCGCCGGACAGATACCACTTCTCGATGGTTTTTCAATCAAGCACGCTCTAGTCGATGAAAGCGACCCGAACAGGTGCTATCTGGTCCTGGAAAACGGAGATTACTTTCAAACGATAGGCTTCAATAGGGATGTCCCCGACAGGATCCTCTTTATCTCCAAGTCGAGCGGGAAGAAGACCGAATTCTACCTCGAAAAACCTCTCGTTCAGGGAGGTGGGCTTTTCTATCGGACGGTACGGATGTTCGCCCCGGAAAACGGCGGCAGACTCACCGTGAGCTTTTCGGAGGTACAGTACGGCATCACCATGGATGCCGCAACTGTTCTTAAGATCAAGCTGGACAGGGGAGCGAAAATCATCGACATGACCCGGACCGATTAGGCGAGCGACCGAAAGACGGAAACCATCCTCTCCACCGCCCTGGTCCAGTTGAACTCTTTCAGTACTCTTGCATTTCCCTCGGACCCCAGGCGTCTCATCAGTTTCCTGTCCGAGTAGAGCCCGTCTATCGCGCATGCCAGGGCGCGCTCGTCCCGGGCGGGAACGATAACCCCCGCTTCCCCCACCACTTCCGGAAGGGCGCCGCCGTCGCTCGCAATTACCGGAACCCCGCATGCCATCGCCTCCGCGGCGGGGAAGCCGAAGCCTTCGTACACCGAGGGTACCACCACCATCTCCGACTCGCAGTAATGCCGCACAAGGGAGGAGGTGTCGGTCTTTCCGGTAAACTCTATTCGGCCGCCGAGCCCGAGGCGCTCAATGAGGGCTCCGGCCAGCCTTCGGTGCGGCGAGCCGCCGTCCACCACAGTTAGCCTGAGGTCGCTTTTCACCATCGTGAGGGCCTTGAGAAGGTAGACAAAGCCCTTCTTCCCGTCCTCCACATTGCCGACAAACAGCATTTTCCCCTTCTTCTTCCCTACCCCCGGAATCGGCCTGAAAATGGACTCGTCCAGGCCGTTATACACCACCGTCTGTTTTTCCATCGGAACGCCGAAATCCGAATTGATGCGGCGCTTGGAATCCTCGGATACGGTGATGACATGGTCCAGGCGCTTCGATACCAGCCGCTGCATGAGGATGGGGTAGAACATCACCCCCTTCATCCTGTTCGCAAACGAAGAGGCCCGTTCCAGAGCGTTCTCCAGGTCCACGGACAGCGGATGGTGGATGGTCGCTACTACCGGTATGCCGAAACTGCGCATAAGCAGAAGGCCGTAGCCAATGCACTGATTGTCATGGATTACGTCGAAGCTAATATGCCTTAAAAGCTCCCGTATCTTCAGGAAGGCCCGAAAGCTGAAAGCGCTGATCTCCGAAAAGGCGCCGAGCCTGGTGCTGAGGTATTCGTATGCATTGAGCGGTCGGAGAATATCGAACGGCGAGTCCGAATTTATTATTTTAAGCCCCTTGCGGACATAGTACTCGTTGTTGTGGATGTGGTGAACCTTCACGCCATCCATCTTCGACGGATAAGGGGGGCCCACGATGGCATGCACCTCGTGCCCCTGCCTCGCAAGCTCCTCGGCCACGTATTTCAGATAGATACCCTGCCCACCGCTGTAGGGGTTCCCCCGGTAGCACAGCATGCATATCTTCAAATCGGAGGCCCTCCCAGCTTTTCATAAAGCGCACCCATGGTGACCACCCTTTTGGGGTCGAGCCGTCGGACAATTCTCGCGGGATTGCCGGCAACCACCACGTTCGCCGGAACGTTCTTCCGCACGACCGAGCCTGCCCCCACGATGGAGTTTTGGCCGATGCGCACCCCCTTGCACACTATCGCCGAATCCCCTATCCAGACGCCCTTTTCCAAAACGATCGGCGCAGTCTTTCCGACGATCTGCGTGCGATCATGAATTCCGTGCCAGTCCGCGTCGGTCAGATAGCTGTAATTGGCGAGCATGCAATCGTCGCCGATCTCTATTCGTGAGGCGCTGGACACCCGCACCCCGGCCATTACGAGCACGTTGTCTCCGATCTCTATAGCCCCCTCGTGTCCGCCCAGCTTGATCGTGGTGAGCCTGGTGCGCGCCGATTCCGCCCCTATCATCACCACGTTTTTTCCAATGCTGATGTTGGGACCGAAAACCTCGACATTCCATATCCCCCATACATAGGGACTGGTCCCCATTCGGGCGAACCTCTTCTTGAAAGAGAGGTGAAAGCGCACAAAAGTCCGGATCCTGAAAACGATCCGTACAAGCCATGATGTTTTTAGATAATCGTCCATTTTCCGGTGATGCCGTTCCTATAAATACCGAGATGGGAATTCGCCCCGACATAGGCGTCAACCCTAATTTGGCCGCCTGGAGGCATGCAAGTCTGGAATATTTTCGGTTCCGCGCCAAATTTGGTTGAAAAGTCAGCGCAAGTCCACTAACATTCGAAGAGAGGGAGATCGCTCTATAGGAGGACCGCCATGTGTGATACAGTAGTCGCCACAGGAGAAGCAACGCTCGACGGGAGCGTCATATTAGCCAAGAACAGCGACCGCGAGCCCGGAGAGGCCCAACTGCTGCAGCACATTCCCCCCGGGTCTTACCCCGGACACCGGGAATTGCAGTGCACATATCTAAAGATCCCTCAAGCCTCCCGCACGGCCGAGACCCTCATTTCCCGACCCGCCTGGATGTGGGGCTGCGAGATGGGCGCGAACGCCTCGGGCCTGTGCATAGGAAACGAGGCCGTCTTTACGCGCGAGCCATACGCCAGGACCGGGCTTACCGGCATGGACCTTTTACGCCTGGCCCTCGAGCGCACGGCCAAGGCCCCCGACGCCCTCGCTCTCATTACCGAACTTTTGGGCCGCTACGGACAGGGCGGGAATTGCGGATATAAAAGCAGGCTCTTTTACCATAACTCCTTCATCATCGCCGATAAAAAAGAGGCCTGGGTCCTCGAGACCGCCGGCAGCTACTGGGCCGCTCAGCGTGTCCGGGGGGTAAGGAGCATCTCCAACGGCCTGACCATCGACGAGGAATACGACATGCTTTCGCCCGGCGCCGAGGACTATGCCCTGAAAAAGGGATACATTAAAAAAGGCGCCGCCTTCGGATTCCGGCGCGCCTTCTCGGACACCCTCATAACCCATTTCAGCAAATGCCGCGTCCGGCAATCGCGCACGATGGAGCTTCTGGGGAGGCACAGGGGCGCCATAACGCCCGCAAGCATGATGGCGCTGCTCCGCGACCACGGCGGCGATTCGGGGGTCATCCCGCCTCACGCCACCGACATGGGAAGCGTCTGCATGCACGCGTCCCTGGGGCCGCTACGCCCCAGCCAGTCCACCTCCGCGCTGGTGGCGCACCTGCGAAGCGACCTGCCGGTCTACTGGGCCACTGCCTCGTCCGGAACCTGCACCGGCATATTCAAGCCTTTCTATCTGGGCGCGGGCTCCATGGATTTTCTGGACCGGGAGGCCAATGGACATTTTTCCAAGGACGTCTTCTGGTGGCGCCATGAAATGCTGCACCGGAGGGCCCTCATGCGCTATCCGTTCTGGAGCGCGCATCTGGCCCCAAAAAGGGACGAGATCGAACGCGACTTTATGGAAAGCGAGGAAAAGCTGTATCGCTCCTATAAAAAAAACCCGGGGCCCGCAAAGGGAAAACTCGCGGCATTCTCCAGGGACTGCTTCGATCGGGGGATGAAAAGCGAAGCGGAGTGGCTGCCGGCGCTCGACGCGGTGCGAAAATCCTCCGGTATCCCGCTGCGCTTCCGCTTCTTCTGGAGCCGTCAGAACAGCCAGGCCCGACTCCCATAGAGGCGGTGTCGATCCTCACAGCATGGGGAAGATATAGCGGCGTATGACATCGAAGTTCTTCTTGACCTGAACCGCGCCGCTTACATAATCCATGTGCCCGGGGAGCAGGTATTCGATATCGAGCTCGGCCATGCGTTCTATACTGGCCTTCAGCTTCGCCGAATCCCCGCCGGGGAAATCGGTCCGTCCGACACTCTCCCTGAAGATCAGGTCACCGCAAACGAGGACTTTCTTTTCCTTCCAGTAAACGCAGACCGAACCGGGGGAGTGCCCCGGCGTAAGGAAAACCTCCAGTTCCACGCCATTGAGCGAGAGGGGCCCCTCCTCGAGCTCCATGTCGAACGAGAAGGACGGAAACTCCATCCCCATCATCCGGAAAAAGCCAGGCCCCACCTCCTTTAGGAAAGCGATCTCGTCCCTGTGCATTCCGACCCTGGCGCGGCCGCCCATAAAATGCGCGCACCCCTCGAAGTGATCGGGATGTGAATGCGTCGAGATTACGCTTGTAATATCATCGGGATTCAGGCCGTCCGAACGCATGTCGTTGAACCTGAGGTCGAGGTGGCGGGCAAGCCCCGGATCGAACAGCAGATTGAGCGGCTCCCCGAAATAGTACATATTGCAGTTGTTCTCGAATACGCCGCGCCAAATATAGGCGTACACGCCATCGCAGAGTTTCATTCGCCCTCCTACTCGGAGATCTTGGTAAAGTCAAGAAGCCCCCTGAAGGGGGCGAGAATCGACTCGAGCAGCGCGAGACGATTGTCACGCACCCGCACATCGTCGCACATCACCATTACATCATCAAAAAAATTGTCGACCGCTTTCTTGCCTTCGATCAGAAGGCCGAACAGGGCGCGATAGCTGTCGGCGCGAATGAGGTCCTGGATTTTCCCGCGGCGGGACTCGAAGAATTCGTACAGCCCGCGTTCCGCGTCCTCGCGAAGCAGGGCCGGATCGAAATGAAGCGCGTAATCGGGCTCCTTCTGGCGGAAGGCCGCCACAATATTGTTCATCCTCTTGAACGACAGTAGCATTTCGGAAAACCCCTCGCGGCCCCTGAATTCGTGCAGGCTATGCGCGCGGCGGTACTGTTCGAGGTAATTGTGATAGTCGATCGAGAGACAGGCGTCTATTTCATCATAGCGGAAGCCTCGTTCCGAAAACAGCGTTTTTGCCCGGCCTCCGATAAAGGCCAGTATGGGCCTAACAAGCTCCTTCCCCCTGGCGTATTTGGGCGCGCAATGCTCCAACACCGTTCGAAAATCGATCGACATCGCGCCGTCAACCACCATCTCGACTATCGCGCCTGCCTGTCTTCTCAGGGCGTACGGGTCCTGCGATCCTTTTGGGATGTTGCCCACTGAATACGAGCCCAGCAGATTGTCCAGCTTCTCGGCGAGCGAAAGCGCCCTGCTGACGGTTCCCCGCGGCATCGTGTCTTCCTGCGAGCGCGGCCGGTAGTGGTCGTCGATGGCGTCGGCCACCTCGGCGTCCTCGCCGTCGAGGAGCGCGTATATCCTCCCCATTTTGCCCTGCAGCGAGGTGAATTCGAAGACCATGGAGCTGTTAAGATCGGCCTTGCAGAGAATGGCCGCCCTGTCCAGCTTTGCCGCGGTGCTCGAGTCCATGCCGAGTATCCCGGCCAGGTAGGCGGAGATGAAGCGCAGGCGTTCGACCTTGTCGAAAATGCTGCCCAGCTCCTTGTGGAAAAGGACATTTTTAAGCGAATCCACCTTGTCGGCGAGCCTGGATTTTCTGTCCTCGTCGAAAAAGAAGCGCGCATCATTGAATCGCGCCGTAATTACCCGCTCATTGCCGGCCTTTACGTAGGATGAGGGCGGGTTGTTCGAAATCACCAGAAAATTGGGCAGGAGGCCCCCGCCGCTTCCGCGGACGGCGAAATATTTCTGATGCTCCTTCATTTCGGTTATGAGAACGATGTCCGGGATGGAAAGAAATTCCGGTTTAAAATCGCACGCAAGGACAAACGGGCTCTCTGTAAGGAATGTAACGGTCTCGAGCAGTTCATCATCGCTTACGAGTTCGCCTCCTAGCGACTTGGCCATGCGCTCGAGCTCCAGCCTTATGGTTTCGCGCCTTTCGTTGTGGTCAACGACAACCCCGTTTTCCCTCAAGAGGTCCCCGTAGGAGGGGATGCTCTTAACCTCCACCATTCGGTTGGATCGGATATAATGCCCGCGGACAGAAGCCGACGAGCTTATGCCCGACATTCCGAACGGCACCACCTCGTCGTTCAACAGAACGCAGAAGTAGGCGATGGGCCGCGGAAAGGCCAGCTTAAGGTCGCTCCAGCGCATTTTTTTGGGAAAGGGGATGCCCCCGATCATCTCTCCGAGTATCGCCGGTAAAATGACGGAGGTCTTCTCCGAGGAGAGGGTCTTTCCGGCAAAGAGGTATTCCCCCTTGTCCGTGGCCCTTCTGAGCAGATGAGCCTCCTCCAGCCCGTTCCCCTTGAGAAAACCCAGGAGCGCTTTTGTAGGTTTTCCGTCGGGATCATAGGCGGCCTTTACCGAAGGGCCCTTAAGCTCCACCTCTTCCGTGCTCTGGTCGGAGGCCACGCCCGAGGCCATAATGGCTATCCTTCTCGGGGTCGCATAAACCTCCACCGCGTCAAACGCTATGCGTTCCTCCCTCAGCCGGTCACCGAAGGCCTTTTTAATGTAGTCTATCGCGGGCGGCAGGTAGCCGGCGGGTATTTCCTCGGTGCCTATCTCGCAGAGAAAATTGGCGTTCTGAAGCATGGCGCTCTCCCGGTGGATCGACGTTGATGGCTTCGTCATAGATACGGGCGGCGCGGCAGGCGAGGCAAGAACTTTTTACCGAAAGGGCTTTACTTTAAATATCCGCGCGGGTTGAGGTGGGAGCCCGATCTTATAAGCTCGAAGTGCAGATGGGGCCCTGTGGAGCGCCCTGTGTTTCCGCTCCTGGCTATTACCTGGCCCTGCTTTACGTACTGCCCTTCGCGGACCGTTATACGCGACAGGTGCCCATATAAGGACTTGTATCCGCCCGGATGTGCGATCAGCACGGCCAGTCCGTATCCTCCGAGCCAGCCGGCATAGGTGACCTTGCCATATTTGGTGGCCTTTACCCACTCGTAATTGGCCCTTATATCCAGTCCCTTATGAAAATCACGCTCGCTGGTGAGCGGATCGTTTCTCCAGCCGTACCCGCATGTAAGCATTCTTCCGGCGGTCGGCCAGATGAATCCTGGAACGAGGTCCATGGGCTTGGCGTCGGGGATGAATACAGAAACGCCATCCGGAATAAAATCGTAATTTCGGATCCGGTTTTCGGCCATTATTTTGGACAGGGGTATGCGGTAATACGCGGCGACGGCATGGATGTCCTGGCCTTTCTTCATGGTGTGGAGAATGCCGTCTCTGCTGGGTATTTTCAACAGCGTACCGGTGGGAATGATGTCATACGAGGTCAGCCTGTTGCTCCCGCAGATGGTATCCATCGAGACGCCGTATTCGCGCGCGATTTTTCCCAGCGTTTCGCCGTTTTTTACCAGGTGTGTCCGTATCTGAAGGGTTTTTTCCTCCGCCGGAGCCGAAAAATCGGTCCTGGAGGACAAAAGAAGCAGGTTCTTTTTTTCCTCGTCGTTTACATCCTCTCCACCCATGGGACGCACGGAGAAAAGCGCAAACACAAGCGCGCCGACGACCATAGGCGACACAAATATTGCCGCAAGAGTGCGGCGCCTCATTCCGACAAACGGGTTCTTCCGAAAAATATACGAGCGCACCCCGCCGCCGCCCACGTTCAATACGATGATTCTGTCGATCGTGGTTGTTATGGTGTACGGGCCGAGCCTGAATGTTCTCGAACGGAAAGCCTTCATCGCGATATACCGGCCTCAGGCGCCTCGAATGTCTCCCGCTACCTTGACGATTTTTCGGACTGCCTGTCCGAGCCGCTGCCGAACGACTCCTCTATGAGCTTCTTTACATCCTTGCGCTGCCCCGCCGTAATGGTTACATGCCCCTGCGCCATCACGCCCCGCTGAATGCTGATGGCCGGCGCCACGATATCCCCCAGCACCCTGCCCGTTTCGAGGAGGCGGACCTCCTCGTCCGCTTTGATATTCCCTATAACGGTGCCGGCGACCACGACAGATTTGGCGTCTATGTTCGTCTTGACCTTTCCGGTTTCTCCGACCACCAGCTCCTCGTCGGTCTTGATCTCGCCTTCGAACTTGCCGTCGATCCGGAGCGAGCCGCTGATGTAGAATTTCCCCTCAAATATCGACCCTTCACCGATCGTGCTGTTTACAGCGTCGCCCTTTCCTGCCATACCACGTCTCCTCTATGATAATTATCGCCCGGCCGGAGGCGGATCTTTACAGGCGGCATAAGCCCGCCCCGGCGAAATCCGTTAATGATGCCGGCACGCTCAATTTAATATCAAGTAGTTTTTACCGGGGACCTTCGCCGTGCCGAGCGCCGCCGTTGAGCACGATGGGGGTCGATGGGGCCATATCCGGGTTCCCTGGGATTTTTCCTATCGACACCAGCGTAAGCTGTTTTTCCCTGAAGATGGAATCGATGACCTTTTTAAAATCGTTCATCGAGATGGCGTCTATTTTCGAGACCATTTCGTCGAAGTTGTAATGCCTGCCATAGATCATCTCGTTCTTGGCCAGGTGTCCCATCCGTACTTCCGTGCTCTCCATGCTGAGCGCGAGATTCCCCTTCATGAAGGTCTTGGCGTCACCGAGTTCCTCCTCGGTCACCCCATCTTCGAGCAGGGCCTCACACTCCCCGACAATGAGGCCCAGGGCGCGGGAGTAATTATCGGGGGACGTCCCGCAGTAAACGCCAAATACACCGTTGTCCATGTAGGCCGAATGGAAGGAGTAGATGGCGTAACAGAGCCCCTCGCGCTCCCTGATGTTCTGAAAGAGCCTGGAGGACATGCTGCCCCCCAGGATCGTGCTGAGCGAGAAGAGCGCCCACCGGTTCTCGTCGTTCCTGTTGAGCCCTTCGGTCCCCAGGCAGAAATGTATCTGCTCCAGGTCTCTCGTGATGTGCCGTCTGAATATTCGCCTGGCTGGGGTATACTCGGCGCGGGCCGCGTTGTTCGACGAACTAAGCGGAGAGGCGAACGCGCGCTCTATTATCCGCCTGGTTCGATCCACATCGAAATTCCCGGCAACGGCAAAAATGCAGTTGTCCGTCGAGTAATTGTCATTGAAAAAGGCAAGGAGCCTCTCGCGGTCTATGCCATCTATGCTCTCGACTGTCCCCAGGATCGGATGCCCCAGCGGATGCTCGGAAAGCATGCACTCCATAAAGACATCGTGAATCAGCTCGTCCGGAGTGTCCTCGTACATCCTGATCTCCTCCAGGATTACGTTCTTCTCCTTGGAGATCTCGTCCGGATCGAAAAGCGAGCGGTAGTACATGTCCGATAGGAGGTTTATCGACAGCTCAAGATAATCCGAGATCACGTTTATATAGTAACAGGTGTACTCCCGGTTCGTCGCCGCGTTATGCTGCCCCCCCACCCTGTCGATCATGCGTGCGATATCGCGCGCCGAATAGTCGGATGTTCCCTTGAACAGCATATGCTCGATAAAATGGGCATAGCCCATCTGGCCGCTTAGCTCGTTTCGCGAGCCCGCCCTGATCCACAATCCGGCCGAAACCGAGGCCACCCCCTCGATAGGATCGAGAAGGACGACCATTCCGTTATCGAGCGTGTATTTGACCACAAGCCTACCGCGATTTTAGCGCTTCAGGGCGTCCTTCCTGCTCAGGTCGACCCTTCCCTGCCGGTCAATGCCTATGACCTTGACCGCCACCTCGTCGCCTTCCTTGAGGATATCGCTTACCTTGTTTACCTTGTTGAAATCCAGCTTGGAGATGTGCACCAGCCCTTCCCGGCCCGGAGCGATCTCCACGAACGCGCCGTACTCCATTACCTTCTTTACGCGTCCATTGTAGATTCTGCCTATCTCCACGTCCTCGGTAATCGCGCTTATCTTTGCGAGGGCCTTGTCGATGGAATCCTTATCCACCGCCGCGACAGTGACCGTACCGTCGTCCTCGATGTTGATCTCGGCGCCGGTCTCCTCGACTATCGCCTTGACCACCTTGCCGCCAGGACCGATCAGACCGCCTATCTTGTCAACGTCTATCTTTATCATTATAATGCGCGGAGCGTGCGGAGCGAGCTCCTTCTCCGGCGTGGAAATCGCCTCATTCATCTTGCCGAGGATATGGAGTCGTCCCTCCCTGGCCTGTTCGAGCGCCTTTCGCATGATCTCCGGGGTTATCCCCTCTATCTTTATATCGAGCTGGAACGCTGTTATGCCCTCCGATGTGCCGGCCACCTTGAAGTCCATGTCGCCCAGATGGTCTTCGAGCCCCATTATATCGCTCAGGATGGCATAACGGTCCCCCTCGAGGATCAGTCCCATGGCGATGCCCGCGACCGCCGCCTTCACCGGGACGCCGGCATTGAATAGGGCCAGCGATCCGGAACAGACCGAGGCCATGGATGACGAGCCGTTCGATTCCAATATCTCGGAGACGACCCTGATCGTGTAGGGAAATTTTTCCGCCTCGGGAATTATGTATTGAAGCGCGCGTTCGGCGAGCATTCCGTGTCCGATCTCGCGCCGGCCGACCCCCCCCGTCCTTCCGGTTTCTCCGACCGAGAATGGAGGGAAATTATAATGAAGCATGAAACGCCGGAAGCTCTCGCCCTCCAGGGCGTCAAGCCTCTGCGAGTCGCGCCCTGTTCCAAGCGTCACCACGCCAAGGCTCTGCGTCTGCCCCCTCGTAAACACGGAGGAGCCGTGCGCCCTGGGGAGCACCCCGATCATGATGTCTATCGGGCGGATTTCCGTAGGGCCCCTGCCGTCGGCGCGTTTTTTCTCGTCCAGTATACGGGCGCGCATAAGCTCGTAATCGAAATCATCGATTATCGACGCAACCTGCCCGATCGAATCCGGAAACGCGCCCTCAAGCTCAGTAGATGCACGATCGATCAAGGACCTCAGTGCATTCTCACGGTCTTTCTTTTCCGTGTTTTTAATGAGACCGGCCACATCCTGAAAATATCGCTTCCTCGCCTCATCACGGAGGGCGAGGTCCCTTTTCCTTGGGGTGTAGGCCATCTCGGGCTTGCCGACCTTCTTCTTTAGGTCTTCCTGCGCCTCGCAGAGCCTAACGATTTGCTCGTGAGCGAAGACGACGGCGTTTATCATGTCGTCCTCGCTTACATTTTTTGCGGAACCCTCTATCATGGTGACGGCCTTTTTCGTACCGGCGACCACGAGATCGATATCGCTTGCCTCCGATTCGTCAAAGGTCGGGTTGACAATAAACTCCCCCTTGATCCTGCCGACGCGTACCGCGCCCACAGGGCCCTTGAACGGAATACCCGAGACTGAAAGAGCGGCGGATGCCGCGTTGATCGCCAGCACGTCCGATTGCGTCTTCTGATCGGTGGAGAGAACCGAGATCAGTATCTGCACCTCGCTTACGAAATCCTCGGGGAAAAGGGGCCTAAGCGGCCTGTCGGTGAGGCGGCTCGTCAGGGTCTCCCTGTCGCTCGGCCTTCCCTCCCGTTTTATATATCCCCCCGGAATCTTCCCGGCGGAATAGAACTTCTCCCGATAATCGACGGTAAGGGGGAAGAAATCCTGCCCCTCCACCACTTTTCGGGAAACGACCGCTGTGGCGAAGACAATCGATTCTCCGCTCGAAACGGCCACGGCACCGTCCGCCTGTTTGGCGAGATAGCCAGTGTTGAAGCGTATCTCCTCCCGGCCAACTTTTATACCTGATTCAAAACTCATTATCCTACCTCTTGAATACGTGATGCCCGTAATTAAATCTCATGTCAGGCGCGAGCCGGTCGCCGACAGCACTGGATGGCCTCTTACCTTCGCAGGCCGAGCGACTCTATGAGGCTCCGGTATTTCTCGAGATCGTTCTTCTTGAGATAATCCAGGAGTCTACGCCGCTGGCCTACGAGCTTCAAGAGCCCCCTGCGGGAATGGAAGTCCTTCTTGTGGACCTTGAAATGCTCCGTCAGGTGGTTGATCCTTTCCGTCAGCAGGGCAACCTGAACGTCCGGCGAACCGGTATCGCTTTCATGCCTTTTATACTGATTGATGACCTCGCTCTTCTGGCGCATATGACGCTGTTCTCCTTATTCCTTATGTGATTGATCGATTTTGCCGTTTCGATGCGGCCCTCGCCCGTCCGGGGAGGCGGGGCACAAACTACCTGTTAAAAACATTGCTGTATTCGACTGACCAATTATCAGTATCGACGTTGGCGATGGCAATACAATTTTTTCGCCCGTCCATTATAATGAAGGGCGAGCGTCCCTCCAGGCTTAATATATCGCCCCTTCCGAAAAAGGCCCCATTCGAAACCTTTTTCACGACGCCGTCCGCCACCACAATGCGGCCGAAATCGGCAAGGGCCTGCTCCGGAGCGAGCAGAAAAGGCTTTTCCGCAGGCAAACCGGATACAAAGTTCCTCATCTCCCCGATCGTAGCGGCGTCCTCGACCGAAAACCCTCCGGAGGCCGTACGCCTGAGCCCGGCCAGGTGCGCCCCCGTCCCGAGGAATTCCCCGATATCGCGCGCGAGCGACCTGATATATGTGCCCTTGGAGCAGAGCACATCGACAGTGATGGTGCCGCTTCCCAGATCCGCGTCGAGGATGGAAAGCTCATGTACGATGATGTCCCGCTCGGCGAGGTCGACATCCCTGCCCTCCCTGGCCAGGTCGGCGGCCCTCCTGCCCTTGATTTTAAGCGCAGAGTAAATCGGGGGCGCCTGCCGAAGCCGCCCGGTGAAGCGCGACTCTATTGCGCGAATACGGCCCTCGTCCATCCCCGCAAGGCTCGCTGTGGCCGTTATCTCCCCCTCCGCATCGCAGGTGTCGGTCGTCACGCCGAGCCTTATCACGCCGGTATACCGTTTGTCCCCTTCCAGAAAGTATCGTGTCAACCTGGTCATCGAACCGGTACAGACGACCAGAAGCCCGGTCGCCGCCTTGTCGAGGGTTCCGGAATGACCCGCCTTTCTCGCGCCGAAGAGCCTGCGCACCTCCTCTATGGCCGAAAAGGAGGTTTTACCCTTTTCCTTGTCCAGAAGAAGGACCGCGTCCCTGGCCTTTGACGAATCCACCGTCAGCCGCCGTTCCCGCCGGGCTCCCCTTCGCCTCCACCGGCATCGCCGCCCCCACTCCCCGCTTCGAGCTTTTCTATCACCTGGACCATCCTGACCCCCTCCTCCACCGAGGTGTCGAGATGGAAAACAAGCCTGGGCGTGGTACGAAGCTGGATGCCCTTGCCGACGAGAAACTGCACGTAGCTTCGCGCCGATTCGAGGCCCGCCATCGATTTCCTCTTGGCCGTATCGTCACCCAGCACCGAAACAAATACGTCGGCCACGCTGTAATCCCTGGCGAGCTTCACCCGCACCACGGAGACGAATCCGATTCTGGGGTCCTTAATCTCGGAGAGAAGAGCGTCCGCAACGACCCGCTTGATTAGCTCTTCGAGCCGCTCCCTTCGATGTGTAGTCATTCTATCCGTCCAGGGTCTTTGCGATCTCTATCGTCCGATACGCCTCGAAGGTGTCGCCTTCCTTGATATCGTTGAAATTCACCAGGCCGAAGCCAAACTCCTGCCCGGTATCGACATCGGAAACGTCGTCCTTGAAGCGCTTGAGGGACTTAAGCTCGCCGTCGGAGATGACGACGCCGTCGCGGATGAGGCGAATCCTGTTTTTCCGATTCACCTTGCCCGCAAGCACGATGGCCCCGGCGATGGTTCCGAGGCGCGAGATCTTGAATATCTGGCGCACCTCGCCGCTACCTACAACCTCTTCCCTGTATTCGGGGGAGAGCATCCCCTCCATGGCCGCGCGGATGGAGTCGGTCACCTCGAAGATTATATTGAAGAATTTGATCGAAACGCTCTCCTTCTCCGCCAGCTCCGATACCCTGGCCGCGGGGCGCACATGATAACCGATGATGACGGCATTCGAGGCCGATGCGAGCATTACATCCGACTCGTTGATGCCGCCGGTGCCGGCATGGATCACCTTGACCCTGACCTCGTCGGTGGAAAGCTTTTCGAGGGCCTCCTTAAGAGCCTGTACGGAGCCGTCAACATCGGCCTTTATCACCACACGAAGCTCCTGAACCTCCCCATCTCGAATCATCTCGTTGAGGTCTTCGAGCGTCACCTTGCGCACCTTCTTCGCCGTCTCCAGACGCCGGAGGTCGATTCGTTTCTGAGATATCTGCTTGGAATACTTTTCCGTTTCGACGACCTGAAACGGGTCGCCGGCGGAGGGAATGCCGGAAAGCCCCACGATCTCCACGGGGGTAGAGGGCCCAGCTTCCTGGACCGAAAGGCCCTGGTCGTTGAACATGGCCCGGATCTTACCGGAATAGATGCCCACCACGAAGGGATCGCCCAGATGGAGCGTGCCGTTCTGCACCAGCGCCGTGGCTACCGGGCCCCTGCCGGGGTCCAGGCGCGATTCTATCACCACGCCCCGGCCTAAAAGCACGGGATTTGCGCCGAGTTCGAGCATCTCGGCCTGTATGAGAATCAGGTCGAGCAGATCCTCGATGTTCATCATCTTCTTGGCGCTGACCTCGGCATAGAGGGTGGTTCCGCCCCACTCCTCGGGCGCCAGATCGTAATTGGACAGGTCCTGCTTGATGCGCATCACGTTGGTCTCGGGCAGATCGATCTTGTTGATCGCCACGATTATGGGAACGTGGGCGGCTTTTGCGTGATTTATGGCCTCCACGGTCTGGGGCATGACGCCGTCGTTTGCCGCCACGACCAGGATTACGATATCCGTAACGCTCGCCCCCCGGGCACGCATGGTCGTGAACGCCTCATGGCCCGGCGTGTCAAGAAACGTAACGAACTGGTCGCGGACCTTCACCGTATAGGCGCCTATGTGCTGCGTTATACCGCCGAATTCCCCGTCGACGACATTGGTTTTTCGGATTGCGTCGAGGAGCTTGGTCTTCCCATGGTCGACATGGCCCATTACGGTAACGATCGGCGGGCGCTTCCGGCGGTCTTCTGCGCGGTCCTCTTCCTCGCGCCTTATTACGGTCTCCTCGAACAGGGACACCACCCGCACGCTCGTACCGTATTCGGACGCCAGGATCTCCGCGGTCTCCGAGTCGATCACCTGGTTGATCGTGGCCATCATGCCGAGCTTCATCAACCGGGAGATAACCTCGCCCGCCTTTACATTGAGCTTTTTGGCGAGGTCGCCGACCGAGATGCTTTCGGTTATATCTATGTTCTTGGGCGATACGGCAACGCGTTCATGCTCCTGTACGCCGCCGTGCGGACCGCCCTTCTTTTTTCTGGAAAAGATGTTTTTTTCGAAAGACTCCCTGCCCTTGTCTTTATAGGCCCGTTTTTTGCTGTCCTTTTCCTTTTCCTTCTCCTTGGCCTTCTTCCTCTTTTCCTTCTCTTTGGCGGAGATCGCCTCGTCCTTCTTGTCGGGCGCCGCGCCTTCTCTGGATGGCGGCGCTCCCGGGCCGGGCCTTCGCTCGCCGAAGGGCCGTCCCTCCCTGGCGCCGGGAGCGGCCCCGGGGCCTCCCCGTCGGGCCCCATCCGTCCGCGGAGCGGGCCGGGAATCCGTCCGCCTTGCGCCCCCTGCGGCCGGGCGCTGATCGGAACGTCCCGCGGACGTTCTGGCGGCAGCGGGCTTTTCCTCGCGTGGCGGCCGGGCGGCGGGCTGTTCCTTGCGCTCCCGCTCCGTAGACGCGGAGGCCTCTTCCTCCTTCTCCTGTTTTTCCTTTATAAGCTCCCTGGAAACGGTCACCTTGCGTTTGAGTTTGATTTTGGAGCCGGGCCTTCCGGTGCGTTCGCTCTTTCGCTCCAGAAGCTCTCTGGCCGCCTTTGCGCGTTGCTCCTTTATCACCTCTATTTTTTTCTGTATCAGGAAGACATCCTTTTCGGAGAGTTCCGTGTCCATTCCGGCACAGCCGATCCCAAGGTCCTTGCATATCGTAAGGATGTCTTCTTCCGTTACATGATTGGCGGTTGCAATATCAATTGCTTTCATTTGCACCTTGCTTCTACCTATATTATTTTCGGAAGAACGCGGCCTCGTTCAATTCTCCGGCCTGGCCGCGCTTTGCCGCGCGGCCGCTTCTCCGCATCCGTTTAGTCGCCTTCCTCCGCAGCCTCCGCCCCGCCGGCTTCTTCCCCCGGCCCTTCCGCGGACTCTTCGGCGCCTTCCTCTTCCATCTCGTCCTCGAAATCGATCGATTCCGCGAGGATATCCATTATCTTCTTGGCGGTTTTCTCGCCGATTCCATCTATCTTCATGAGATCGTCGAACGAGGTCTCCACCAGGTCCTCGACCGAGAAGAGCCCTCCGGCCTCCAGGAGCTTGATGGTACGCGCGTCGAGTCCGGGCAATTCCTCGAGCGGCGTCTCCTCGACGTCCTTGCTTGCGAAGAGCTGCTCCACCATTGCCCTGGATTCGCTGGAGCTCAGGAACTCCCGATACTGCTCCTCGGTCTTAATATCTATGTCGAAGCCGCACAGCCTGGCCGACAGCCTGGCATTATGGCCCGCCTTTCCTATCGCGAGTTTGTACTGCTCCTTCTCGACCACGGCGATGACCCCGCCGCTCCTGGTATCGATCACCTCTTTCGCCCGCGCGGGCGTCAGCGCGTTGGCGGCCATGATCTTGCGGTCGTCCACCCATTCCACCACGTCTATCTTCTCGCCCTCCAGTTCGCGCACAATGGACTGAATTCTAATCCCCTTCATGCCCACGCACGCCCCGACAGCGTCCACATCATCACGCTCGCTTGCCACCGCCACCTTGGTGCGAAGTCCCGGCTCGCGGACGATGTTTACGATCTGCACCACTCCGTCGTACACCTCGGGGATCTCCATCTCGAAAAGCTTCTGTATGAACTTGGTGTTGGCCCTGGAAAGCACGACCGACGGCCCCTTGGTGTTCTTTTGCACCGAGAGGACGAGGGCCTTTATGCGCTCTCCGGTCTTGAAATGCTCGAGCGGCGACTGCTCCCGGGCCGGAAGGATGCCCTCGGTCTTGCCGAGATCGACGAAAATCGCGTCCTTCGTCTTGCGCTGGAGGTAGCCGTTGATGAGGTCCCCCTCTTTGTCCTTAAAATCGTTGTAAACAATGTTCTTTTCGGCTTCCTTTATCTTCTGTACTATGACCTGCTTCGCCGTCTGGGCGGCTATCCTGCCGAACGACTCGAGCGGGTTCTCCTCCACGTCCATCTCGTCGCCCAACCGGGCGTCCGGGTTGAACCTCCGGGCCTCGTCCACATGGACCTCCTCGGCACGGTTGCGCGGGGAGTTGACCACCATCTTTCTCGAAACGATTTTAACCGTGTTCCTGTCGCGGTCGAACACCACCCGGACGTTGGTGTTCGAGCCATACTGCTTTTTATACGCTGAGATCATCGCCGACTCGACGATTTCCTCGATGGTTTCCCGCGTTATGCCCTTTTCATTGGCGATCTGGTGTAAGGCCTCGAAAAAATTATTGCTCATGTCATTGAACCTTCATCACGTTAATGATCCACCGTGCCGGCCGAGCGAAATCTATAATTCCAGGTTCGCGCTCTTGATCGACTCAAAATCGACGGCAAGAACGTCGTCTCCGTCTCGAAGCGATATCGAGGCGCCATCCACGCCCTCAATTTTGCCCTTCACGACACGCTGCGCATCGCCATCGCGAAAAATGACCTTTGCGCTCGATCCTCTGAAGCGCCTGAACTCCTCCACGCTTCGAAGCCGCCTGCGCAGGCCCGGGGATGAGACCTCCAGGGAATACTCGGGGAGAATTCCAGCTTCGTCGAGGCGCCGGGAAAGCTCCCTGCTGAAGGCCTCACAGTCCGAGTGGGATATGGGCGTATGCCCGTCGATTCTGACGACCACGCTGGAGTTCCTGCCTTTAAACAGCAGGTTGGCCTCGTAAATCAAATATCCCAGATCGCCGGCGACGGCCATTACCGTCTCCATTACCCGTTCCCTGACCGCTGGATTGCTCATCTCCGGACCGCTGTGTACATTGAAAAAAGAGAGTGGTTTGACCACTCTCTCCTTATCCGCAGGCAGACGCAAAGAAAAAGGGAAAAGACAACTTCGATAACATAGTCCAAAATGTTACTATTAATTTCAAGTTTTTTTTAATCCCGACAGCCATGTGACGGGCGCCCGTCAATCATGGCATACGGGCACCGGCACCTCCGGCATCTCGAAGAAACGGTGGAACTCCGCCGGCAGATCGTGATAATCCACGGACGCGGCCTCCCGCGACAGGTCCGCCGAGTTGTATGTGTGCCAGTAAAGCACGACCTCGTCGCGGGTCCTGCTCTGCCGCACCATGTCGACCACCGCCGCGAATGTCTTTCCGGTATACGTGGGCTCCAGATCGAGTCCCTCTTTTATCTTCATGATATCGATGGCCTCGCAGCAGGCGGCCGTCGGACAGCCGTATCCGTCTCCGAAATAATCGTCCAGCACCTCGGGCGCCTCGACGCTTACCGCGGGGACCCCGGAGTCGGCCCTCCTGAGAAAGCGAAGCGTCTGCGCCATGAGATTCGATACGGCGCCGGGGGTAGACGCGGGAATGGGGCCCAGGTATGGCGCCGTAACCCGCACGCCAGTCACCCTGGCGCGAAGCCCGGCCAGGCGCACACCGAGCGCAAGCCCCGCCAGGGTCCCGTTGGAACCGAGCGGGCAGACGATGAGCGTGGGTTCGGGCATAAGCCCCTCTTCCACCTGTCGCCGGAGCTCGAACGCCGCGTTGACGAACCCGACGGTGCCGTAAACGTCGGAGCCCCCGGCAAATACGTAATGGGCCGCGGGATGGAACAGGCGGTGTGTCAGGAAATAGGCGAGCACGGTTTTCGGAAGCGAACCTGTAAAGATGGTCCGGGCGCCAAAATAACGGTACAGGAGAAGATTGCGTTTAACATAGCTCGTAACGGGCTGCTCGAAAAGCAGCAGCGTGCATTTTATCCCGAGCTTTTTGCAGTAGATTGCCGTTGCCAGCCCGTGATTGGTGCCGATGCCCCCGATGGTCACGACATCCCGCTTCCCCAGCCTTTTGGCCTCGCCCAGGATGAATTCGAGCTTGCGGACCTTGTTGCCGCCGTATGCCGCCGCGCTCAGATCGTCGCGCTTTACCCACAGGTTGTCGCAGTCGAGGCATTCAAGCTTTCGTACGGGCGTGGGGAATGCCCCCAGCGGAATACGGGGAAGCCGCTCACCAAGGCCCGGATATTCCCGAAAGATCGGCAGTGTTTGATCGGTATTATTCACTCCAGTCACTCCTCCCTTTTATAAGCGACAGGTCAACACCCTCTTTAAGAAGAAGGTGTTTCCTGATGCAATAATACGCAATCCCCGAAAGGATAAAAACGCCGAAAAGCCCCATCCTTACCGGGCTTTTAAGATCGGCCAGTATAACGGCGCTGAAAAACGCTATCATGAGAAAGCCCACTATGGGACAAAACCACAGAAAAAATCCCTTCAGCTTGAAATGGGACCGCTCGTAGCGCTCGGGATAAAGGCGGGGCAGCCTTAGAGACGCAACGAGCACGGGGACAAAGATAATCATCCCCCCCAGGGCGGAGTACGAAGCGAGCGTCTCGAGGGGAAGCCCCGATAGCACCCCCAGCACCGAAAAGACATAAATTATGGTGAGGAGGACATGAGGGGTGCCGAAACGCGTGTTGAGCGCCCCGAGCCATCCGGGAAGAATGCGATCGCCTACGACCACAAGCAGGGATTTGGTTCCCACGATAAAAAGCGCGTTCAGAGTGGTCAAAAGCGCGAGTACCGCCCCTCCGAGGATAAAGAAAAGGCGGCCCCCCTTGCCGGCGCAGGCGCTGCACACCTCCGACATCGGATCCTTGCAGGCGAGAAGCGCATCCACCGGGGCCGCGCCGACCGTGGCAAGCGCCACGGATATATACAGGAGCGCCACAACCGGGAAGCATATCAAAAAGGCCCGGGGAATGACCTTGCCCGGTTCGTTTATCTCGTCCCCGAGCTCGATGATCCCATTGGAGCCCAGGTAGGTGAAGGTGAGAAGCGCGACCCCGAGCAGAATGGCCCCGGCCCCCCGGTCGAACATCCCCTTCAAATATTCCGGATTGAAGGCCGTGGCCCCCGTCGCCGAATAAAAGACAAGCGCGCCTATAAGAACGATCACCATCAGCCCCTGGGCCCACGCCGCCGGCTTGACGCCCAGGATATTGATCACATAAAAAACCGTTAGGATCAGTATGGCGACCAGCTCCGGGGAAAGGGTGACACCCATAGAGCCGAGGTAATGGGCACAGCTCAGGGCATACAGCGGAATCTGACCGAAAAAGGAGGCGAGGATATAGACCCAGATGCCTACAAAGGCGAGGGCCGGTGACACCATGCGACTCGGGTACTTGTAATTCGCCCCGGTCGCCGGTATCGCGGAGCCCAGCATGGCCAGCGGCAGCATGCTGATGAAAACCGGAATCACGGCCAGCGCAAAGGCGAGCGGCAGCGCGGCCCCGGCTATTTTTAAAACCATCCCGGTAAAAACGAAGATACCGCCTCCGATCGTGCACCCTATGGCTATAAAGGCCACCTCGGGAAGCCCGAGCACGCGTTTTAGTCCGCTGACAGCCATCGCCTCCTCCTCATGTGCTTAAAGTGATTACGCCAGGGCCTCATTCTCCGAAAAGCTCGTAACGGGCAAGGCGCCTCGCATGGCTCGTAGGCGCATCCGATTCCAGGCTGTTCCTGAAATAATCGACCGCCTTGCCCTTCCCGCCCGCAATCGTTTTTCGCCTCAAGCCCAAATAATAATAGGCCTCCGCGCGCCGCGCGCCGGCCAGCCCCGGCTCCCTGGCCTCGGCCGCCCTGCGAAATAACTCCCTCTCGGAGACAAGCCCGAGGAAGGAACGGATAAGGGTCTCCGGCCAGCCGGCGGACCTGCCGGCGTAGCGGGCGCGCTCCTCCCTTATATACGCGGCCGCTCTCTCCCCGGAAACCGCCAGGCGCCAGATGCGGGAATAGGCATTGCGAGGATCAATCGCTATTGAGCTGTTGAAATCCGCAAGCGAACCCTTTCTGTCCCCTGCGAGATATCGTACGATTCCCCTGTTATGAAAGGCCATTCCATCCGACGGGTCTAGCCGAAGCGCGCCGCTGAAATCCGCGTTCGCCGCGGTAAAATCCCCTTTGTAAAAAAACGCCACACCCCGGTTTGCCAGAGCCCTTGCGTATCCATCCCGTATCTCGATGGCGCGGTTGTAGTCGCGTATCGCCTCGTCCAGCTCCCCGGACGCAAGGCGGGCGCTTCCGCGGTTGTTAAACGATTCGGGATCGGTGTTATCGAGCTCGATCGCGTGTGAGAAGTCCTCAATGGCAAGCGCATAAAGGCCCCTTCCATATCGCACCACGCCCCTGTTGTAAAAATGTACAGGGCTTTCGGGCTCAAGCTCCATCCCGCGCGAAAAATCCTCTTCGGCCTTTGCAAAATCCCCCTTCCGCGCATGGAGGCGACCGCGCTCCATATAGGCGTAGCCTGCCGACTGGTCCCGGCGCAGGGCCTTCGATAGCTCCTCGATGGCCGATTCCGTCTTCCCCTTTCGCCCCAGCTCGACGCCTCGATCATAATGGAGCGAGGCCTCGCGGCGGTCACGCGCCGCCACGGAACCTCCCGATTTCACGATTGCGTCCCCTTCTGCGTTCACTTCCCTTCGGGCGGCCTCGCGGCGTCCTTTTCCCTCAGGCGCACGCTTCCCAACGCCCGACTCGCCCCCGAGAACGATCGGTTTGCCCGCAAGCGCCAGCGCGCGGTTTCTGCCGATCCCCCTGTCCCCGGGCTCGAGCCTTAACGCCTCGCCGTAATCCCTCGCGGCGTTCTCGTAATGCCCTGCAAGATGATTCGCGATACCCCTGTTTCTCAGCGCCGCCGCGTATTTCGGATCAAGCTCGATGGCACGGGAGAAATCGGCAAGGGCGCTTTCCGGTCGGTTCATCCGCACAAACGCGCTCCCCCGATTGTTGTAAAACACCGGGTCTGCGGGATCGATCTCCATGGCCCTGCGGTAGTCGTTTAGGGCCGCGTCGAACTCGCCGACGGCGGCGTGCGCAATTCCTCGGTTGTTGTAGGCCTTAGCGTAGCGCGCCGACAGTGAGATCGCCCTGGTGTAATCGGCAATGGAGGCGCGATATTCGCCCCCGGCCGCCCGTGCGTTTCCGAGGTTGTAATGGGCCTCGTAGAAGGCCGGCGCGGCGGCGATTGCCCGGTTATAATCCGAGAGCGCCCCCTGTCTGTCGCCCGAATTCCATCGGAGGATGGCCCTGTTGTTGTACGCCTTGGCGAAATGGTCGTCAAGCTCTATGGCCATGTTATAATCCGCCAGAGCCTTCGCGGATGCCCCCATCCTGGCATGTGCCGTTCCCCTGTTGAAATACGCCCTGGAGAGGGCGAATTCTCCATCCCCTTTACTCCACGCGTCAATGGCCGAGGTCCACAGACGAATCCTCTCCTCCGCCACCTGCGCGCCGGAGGCCAGGCTGCTGAGCGCGAAAAACTCACTCTGCGCCGGAAGCGGCCGGATCACCACCCCCGCCAAAAGCGCTGCTATCGAAATCAGCCGGGCGATACGCCCGATCAGTGCGGTCGTGCCCTCAGAACACATGGCGGAACCGGCACGGTAGCGCGAGATGTGCCTCGACCCGCACGCAAAGCATACTCAGCCAACAAGGGTCGGCCTGGGCCGGGCAGCGGCTGGAGGCATGGCCCGTCTTGATGTCCGGAGCTCGCGTCTCCCGACATGAAATTGCCCCCGCCACGGGGCGGTGTTGTCTAAAGATTTCAATACGCCGCTCGATCATGCCGCGGAATATCGCCTTGCGTGCGGAAAGGGAAGGCGCAGGGCCGCGACGGATCCGGCAACCGCAGGCGCGGAGAGAAAATGAGCAAGTCCACACATGCGCCCCCTGCCGTAGAGTAATTTTCCGATGCGTGTATGGAATTATGCGCCAATCGCCGCGAACAGCGCAAGTACTAAACATACCTAGCCCCCGAAAACCGGAACAAAAGGGCTTTCTTCGCTCTCCCGGGGCCCGGCGCGCGATAATCGAGAATAATCGTTTTCTTCAATGTGTACAATATTTCGCTTGCAATAATCATCAAATAATAATATACGTATTATAATATACATACGATATGTGGCGATGGGTTATATTGTGACCTCCCAGGCTCGGCATGCGCCCTGACCTCCCTGGTCCTGATCGTCGTCACCCATCCCGCTTATCGGTTAAGCATGTACGGCAAAAGGAGGCAGCATCATGAAAGACAGGTGGTATATAACCCAACAGACCTTTCCGGAGCTCCTGAACCGGAACGCCGTAAAATTCGGCATGCGCCGGGCCCAGTGGTGGAAAACGGGGCCGGACAGCACCACATCAATAACCTACGCCGATCTCTGGATACTCGTCCGCGAACTGGCCTCCGGCCTCATGGAGCTCGGCATACAAAAGGGCGACAGGGCCGCGGTAATGGCGCACACGTCCCCGGAATGGGTGTGGGCCGACTATTCCATCCTCTGCGCGGCCGGAATAACCGTATGCGTGTATCCGACCCTGTCGGCGAAGGAGCTCGCCTTCATCGTGAACGATTCCGGCTCGCGCATACTGTACGTCCAGGACGAGGAGATGCTCGAACGCGCCCTTGAGGCCATTGTCGACATGCCCGGACTCGAGAAGATAATAATAATGAAGGACGCATTTCAGCACGCCGACGGCCGCGTCCTTAGCCTGTCGGATCTGCGCAAACTCGGCGTTGGGCTTCTTGCCCGCGACAGGCTTGCCTACGAACGGCGCTGGAGGTCCGTAGAACTTTTAGACCCCATGACTATCGTATACACCTCCGGCACCACGGGAAGGCAAAAGGGGGCGGTACACACGCATTTCAGCATAAACGCCGCCTGCTGCCGCGATATGCGGCTTGTGCCCGATTACAGGGCCGACGACGTCATGCTGGCATTCCTCCCCCTGGCCCACACCTACGAACGGGAGTGCGGACACGGCACGGCCATGCACGCCGCGGTGACCATAGCCTACTCCTCGCCAACAACGCTTGTCGCCGATCTTCAGGTCTTCCGGCCGACGGTCTTCATGTCGGTACCTCGCATCTACGAGCGCATCTACATGGCTATGCGCGATATGGCGTCGCAGTCGCCGATCAAAAAGAAGATATTCGATTTCGCCATCCGCACCGGCCTCGCCCTCACTGAAGCGCGCGCCGACAAGGACGGGTTCATCGACATGTCCGAGGACATCGACTTCACCGCCGGGCTCAAGCGCGGGCTCGTCTTCAAGTACCGCCTGGTTGACAAGCTCGTTTTCAGCAAGGTCCGCGAAAGGCTCGGCGGGCGCTTCCGCTTCGCCTTCTCCGCGGCCGGTAGCCTTCCCGCGGACCTCTGCAAGGTATTCATGGCGATGGGTGTGCGCATCTACGAGGGATACGGCGCCACCGAAACCTGCAATACGGTGAACCTCAACCGGCCCAACCAGGTGCTGCCGGGCTATGTAGGGCCGGTGTGCAACGGCGTAGAGGGGCGTGTCGCGCCCGACGGCGAATGGCAGGTACGGGGCGACAACATCATTACCCATTACTGGAACAACCCCGAAGCGACAAAGGAGTCCTTCACCGCGGACGGCTTTTACAAGACCGGCGACATAGTGGTGATGGGACCCGACGGCTATATCAAGATTGTCGACCGCATAAAGGGAATAATGGTGCTCGACACGGGCAAGAACATCCCCTCGGCGAAGATCGAGGGCCTCTTCTCGGTTAGCCGCTGGGTCGATATCGCAGTTCCCATCGCCGACGAAAAGCCCTTCGTCTCCGCGCTCGTGGTGCCCAAGTTCGACGCCTTCATTCAGCTCTTCGACGCGGAGGGCGTGGCTTACGACAAGGCCGCGCTACGGTTCTTCGGCGAGGGAGCGGCGCGGATGTGCGTCGCCGTCGGCGAGGACTTCATCGCCAACGAAAGGCTTAGAAAGCTCGTCGACGAGGACATCCAGGCGGCCAACCTGGAGCTCGAGGAGTTCGAACGCGTCAAAAAATACGCAATCGTTCCCCGGCGCTTCACCGAGCTTAACGGTGAGATGACCCCGACGCTCAAGGTAAAGCGAAATGTCGTGCTTAAAAACTTCGAGCGGGAGATACAGGGCATTTACCGGAAATAGATACACAACCCTTGCCGCCGTCCAAATGGAATCCGGTCCGGGGCTTCCCCTCATTCTCGCCGAGGGGAGGTTCCGGGCGGACGGATCCATCGAGATTCCATGGCATCGGATCAGGCGCTTCGTTTTGCCCCCGCACGCATAATGTTCATATATGCAACGCGCATTCATTCAGGGCCTACGGGAGACCTCCACGCCCTCTAATGCGCGGTTATAAGCGTTAAAGCACAAAACAAGAATATCGGAGAACAATGGAAAAGCTTAAAAACATAGCGCTCGTCGCGCACGACAACATGAAGAAGGACCTTGTGGAATGGGTCGAATGGAATTACCAGACGCTCCTCGCCCATAACCTGATATGCACAGCCACCACAGGCAGGCTTATTCAGGAGACGCTTGCGGGAAAAATATCGATTCACGGTGCCGAAGAGAATCCAGGCATACGGAAGATAACAAGGCTGAAATCGGGCCCCATGGGAGGCGATCAGCAGCTCGGGGCCATGATCGCAGAGGGTGGAATCGACATCCTCATCTTCTTCTGGGATCCAATGACCCAGCAGCCCCACGATGTCGACATCAAGGCGCTTCTGCGAATCGCCGTGCTCTACAACATCCCCACGGCCTGCAATCGTTCGACCGCGGACTTCATGATCTCCTCCCAGCTTATGGATCGGGAGTACCGGCCCAGGCTGAAGGACTATACCGATTATATTTCCAGGGACATACGCTAAGCGATTTATTTGCCGGGCGTCACCCCAGAGCAAGCGCCGCGAGAAAACCCTCGTGTATTGCGTCGTTTATCTTCGCCGGGCGCACGCAATCGCCGACGGCGGTAAAGGCGATACCCTCCTTTTCCAGAGTTTCACAGAGCCTCTTTACCGGGCGCGAGCCGGAGGCCACCACCACGTTGTCGAAATTGCGGCTGTGCCGCTTTCCGTTCGCCTCGTACACCACGGTGCCGCCTTCAACCGAGAGCACGCGGGCGCCTGTAAGCGCCTCTACGCCGTAGCGGTTGAGGGCCGACTTCACCACCCAGCGCGTGGATTTGCCTATGTCCCTGCCTATCCTTGGAAGCATCTCGAAGACCGTCACCTCTTTCGAGCCGCGCGACATCAGCTCGCGTATGCGCTCCGGGCTTTCGGCCTCGTGGGCCATTAGGAAATAGACCATATCGGGCGAAAGAGTCCCCTTGGCCGCAAGGAATAGGGCAGTCTCCAGCCCCACCGCGCCGCCCCCTATTACGGCTATGCTTTTTCCGAGCGCGGGATTCTCGGCCAACACCCTCCACGAGGAGAGCACCCGGGGGTCGTCGAGTCCCGCTATCGGCGGCATGAGCGGTTCCGCCCCCTCGGCCACTATAACCCGGTCGGGCCTTTTCTCCCTTATAAGATCGACCGACACCTCGGTATTCAGGTAGACCGGGATGGATAGCCTCGCGAGCATGGCCTTGTAATACCTCACTATCTCCCACAGCTCCTCCTTGTGCGGAGGCGCCCCCGCTATCCATAGCTGTCCGCCTATCTCATCGCCCTTTTCGTACAGCTCCACCGAATGCCCCGCGGACGCGGCGGTGACGGCGGCCTCCAGGCCTCCCGGTCCCGCGCCGGCCACCATCACCCGAAGCGGCCTTTCCGTCTTTACCACGTTCCGCTCGCCCTCGTACCCGGCCCGCGGATTGACCACGCAGAAAACCGGCCTGGCGCTGAATATGGTGTCGGTGCAGCCCTGATTGCAGGCCACGCAGGGACGGATCTCGTCCTGGCGCCCCTCGCGCGCCTTCTCGGGCCAGTAGGGGTCGGCAAGGAGCACCCTGCCGAGGTACACCATGTCGCAGGCGCCGTCGCGTATCATGCGCTCGGCCAGTTCCGGCCGTGGGATGCGGTTTGAGGCGATGACCGGCACCGACACCTCCTTCTTTATGTTGAGCGCCAGATACGAAAAGCCGCCGCGGGGAAGCTCCATCGGAAGCTGCGGTACCCGGGTCTCGTGCCATCCTCCCGTAACGCTGATGAGGTCCGCCCCGGCCTTCTCGTACATTTTGGCGAACTTCGGCGTTTCGAGGTCGGTGTTGCTTCCGGGGACGAAGTCGTTGCCGGCCATGCGGACGCAGAGCGGATAGTCCGGCCCGACGGCGGCGCGTATCTTCTCTATCACCTCGCGCGGGAAGCGCACCCGGTTTTCGAACGAGCCCCCGTATTCGTCGGTGCGAAGGTTTTTCAAAGGCGAAAGAAACTGGGTGATGAGATAGCCCGCCGAGGCGATTACCTCCACTCCGTCAAACCCGGCCTCCTTTGCGCGGAGAGCGGCGTCGACAAAGCGCCTCTGAAGCGCGTGTATCTCCTCTACGGTCAGCGCCTTGGGCGTCTCCTTGGAGTATCGGGAATACACCTCCGAGGGCGCCACGGGCCTCTCGCCCTCCAGGGCCATGGAAAATGCATAGGCGCCCGCGTGGAAGAGCTGGACCCAGGCGCTGGCCCCGGCCTCCTTTATCGACGCCGCTAGTTTTCTGAAAGGCTCGATCGCTTCGTCTCCCGCGAGCGACAACACGACAATGCCCGAGCCGGCCATGTCTATCCCCACGGGGCCCACCGTCACCATGCCGGCCCCCCCGAGGGCCTTTTCCCTGAAGTAGGCGTAATAGCGGTCGTTCAGCTTTCCGTCATAGGAATAGAGGAGCCCGAGTGACGGATAGGCGATCCGGTTTTTTATCTCGAGACGGTTTATGGTGATGGGGCTGAAAAGGTGTGGAAACATCGAAAACCTCGCTCGCATTCCGGAGTCAGTACCTTTGGCGCGTTCATAATATCATCCATTCGGCGCAGGACTGTGATAATACATTCTTTTTCACTCCATCCCGCCCGCAAGCACTTTTTCAATTCAATCCCGCTGGGCGCCCAAACGAAAGGGCCGGGGATTGCCCCGGCCCCCGCTGCGCGAAACGGACGAATCCCCGCTATATCAGCCGATCATGGAACCGATCTGTTTTTTTACGGCCTTGGCCTCGGAGACTATCCTTTCGATCACCTGCTTCACCGTGGGGGTGTCGTTTATAAGGCCCGTCACCTGGCCGAGCGGCAGCACGCCCTTCTCGTTGTCGCCCTCTATGGTGCCGACCTTGAAGGCCTTGAAGCCGTTGGCCATCGTCGCCATCTGGCGAGCCTTGCCGTATCCCGAAAGCAGGATCGCTAAGGCAAGCTTGAACCAGGGGAATCCGAGCGATTTCGCTATCTCCCTCGAGTTTATGGCGGCCGAGATGAGATTGAGCGGCCTTTTCGCCATTTTAAGGGCGATGTCGGACTTCATGAAGCGCGCGGGCAGGCCGTCCACTTTGGGGGTGTAGATGGTGTCGTAGACCTGCTTTTCAATGCTCAGTTTTTTCATCCTGTCGTGGACCGGGCTCTCCTTCGTATTCATAAAACGGGTGCCCATGGAGATGCCCTCCGCGCCAAGGGAAAGCGCCGCCGCCAGGCCCCTCCCGTCGGCGAATCCTCCCGCGGCGATAACCGGGATCTTCACCGCGTCGGCAATGCTCGGAACCAGCACGAGCGAAGTGATGGCCCCGCCGTGCCCGGCCGCCTCGTGGCCCGTCACTATCAGAGCGTCGGCGCCCGCCCTCTCGGCCGCCAGAGCGTGCTTGTGCGTTGTAACGGTCGCGACCACCTTGCCGCCATAGGCATGCACGGCCTCCGTAAGCTTGTCGCCCTTGCCGAGCGCGTAGTTTACGACGGGCACCTTTTCCTCTATCAGCACCTGCGCGTTCCGTTCGGCCCCCGGAAAATAGAGAGTGACGTTCGCCGCGAAGGGTTTCCTGGTGAGTTTTCTTATCTCGCGTACGGCCTCCCGGGTCTCCTCGGCTGTCATTACGCCGGTCGCCAGAATCCCTAACCCGCCCGCGTTGCAGACGGCGGCCACCAGCCGGGGAACGCTGATCCAGCTCATGCCGGAAAGGATGATAGGATATTCGAT
>Ga0302248_1000074_pt1 | contig 114292 bp, 97 predicted proteins | sample AAG_UR_Leu_MG_FD_193528 | JGI IMG/M metagenome (GOLD analysis project Ga0302248, IMG submission 193528) | Enriched activated sludge microbial communities from anaerobic digester in WTTP, New Holstein, Wisconsin, United States - AAG_UR_Leu | ecosystem: Engineered > Bioreactor > Anaerobic >...
CCCAGAAGCAGCTGCCCGGCTGCTGCTTCCCGCCGGCGGTGGAGAAGACCTACGACCGGTCCTTCGAGAGGTTCGTCAAGGCCAACGGCGGGTAGGGTGCGGGCGCCGTTGGGCGTTGGCGCGGGAGTACGTATGGGGAGGCAGAAGCGCAGGGGCTTGCCTACGGCCTTCGGGAAAATACCGAGATCGCCGGTCAATCGGCCATGGAGATGGCGATGTTGATGAGGAGAATCGTCCTGGCCCCCGCAGTTGATCGGGGCTTGATCTGTTCATACGCCAAGCTTCTTCGCGATAGCCAGAAGCGATTTGCCACCCTTATGCTCATGGACTTGGCGGGGCGTCAAGTTGGCGAACCACTGTTGAAGCAGGTGCAGTCGGCCAATGTCCGCCTCTTGGATATCGATTCACTCATCAGAGCCGATGTGCTTCGCAATGCGGCTGTCACTGTCTTTGGCGAAGCCAACTTCCTTTACAGGGAGGTGGATGACGAAGACACGGACATCTGCGTGCCCGATGCCGCATGGCTGGACCGCACGTTCAAGGCGGACGGACTCGCGTGGTTGCTTCTGCCCGAAGAAGAACCGATACCTTGGAACAGGGCTTGTTTCTACGTGTTCCCCGGGAACTCCGAGGCTTGGGACGTGACTGTGCCGGTCCACGCCGGCCTCATGACCGTTGCACGCCCAGGCGAACCACGTGCCTGTCCTGCTTGCGACACTACGTACACAAGCAAACGCCAGGACATGTGTCAGTGCCCGAGCAGGGAATGCGGCTTCGTGGCGCGCCCCTTTGCATCGGTCCCGGAGGCCAAGAGCATTGCCCCGGTTCCTCTCGACGCCTTCGCATGGGGCACATGTCCCAGGTGCAGGAAGGCGACCGCATTCGCCAATCATGTCGAGCAATGTTCCAGATGCGGCCAACTCTTGCGAGGCACAAGCAACAGGCACAAGCTTGAGCTGGCCGACAACTCAGAACAGGTCGCCAGACTGGTTTCCGACCTGTTCCCCGGTTGAAGAGTGGCTGGCCGGAGGTTTGCGATGAAAGGTTCCCCGACGGCCTTCGGTGAAATGTCCGGAGAGCCCAGCATGGGAACGGGGACAATGATGGCCAGGGAGAGGCAGAATGGTCCGGCACAAGGTTGAACACTGCCTTCTGGGCCTAGTAGTCGCTACGCTAGCAGTGTTTGCGGCGTCATGTCTTCAACCGGCCCCAGCAAAGATCGCCCTCTGGGGGATTGCCCTTATAGCCTTCTTCTGGGCTATCTTCATCGGGCATGCGCCGCTGGTTATCCCAGCGCTTCTGGCCATTCCATTCGGGATCCTGAGATACCTCCTTGTTTCTCCTGTCAAGTTAGTAGGGGATCGGGCTTTTGAGGGCGAACAGGAGATATTAGCGTATTGTGTGCTGCCCGACAGAATCGTTCTCGTGCGCGAGTTTCCAACGTTGAATGAGGTAGAGGGACACTCCCTATTCCTTCCGCGGCGGGTGTCTAGAGCTACTGAAGCGCAACTGTCGCGGTCTGTTGCCATCAGATTATCGATAGATGAGGAATCGGCCGCAAGAGTGTATGGCCAGCCGCTTCCTGCCTTGTCTGAGTTTAATCGCGACACCATGGATCGGAGCATGATTGACGGGATACATAGCGTGGTCGGAAAGCTGTGGAGCCAACACAAAGCATCGCACATGCGAGGGAACGTCCTGAGCCTCGCGGCATGGTACGCGCTTGCGGCTGACAAGTACTTCAGACGTGCTGACTGCAGTTGGGTGCACCACGCGATAGTGTGACCCGCGTGGTATGCCACGCTTGCGCCCGGCCGCGGGGCGGGGAAAATGATGGTGGAGAACACGATGGCCCGGACACCGACGGCCTTCGGTGAATCAGTCCGGCCCAGCCGCGGCCTGGCGCCGCACTGGCCTCACTTGTACGTGAAGTAGTACCCGAAGTACACCGCCGCCAGCAGGGCGATGGCCCCCAGCACCCCGCCGACCGCGCCCTTGCCGGGCCGGACGGCGACGTGCAGGCGCTTGACGTAGCTCTGCATGTGCGGCCGGATCAGGTCGGCGGCTATCGAGAAGGCCACGCCCATCACCACCATCCGGAAGAGGGCGTGCTGGGCGCGGGTCATGGCGGGCACTCCGCCCTCGTTCTGGATCCAGCGCCCGAGCCACTCCGTGCCCAGGCTCATGCTCAGGAAGCAGACGGTGGTCAGCAGCCAGCCCTGAAACGCGCGCATGGAGACTCCTTATCTGGGTTCATCCGCGGTTCCGAATGCTCTGGCCGCCCTGGCCAGCAGCGCGGCGGCGGCGCGGGCGTCCTCGTCGAGCATCTCCACCCGGAAGCGGCGGATGCCCTGGCGCAGCCAGCCCGGGACCAGGTCCATCCGGACGAGCTCCGTGCCGCCGTAGACCGTGCTGCGGCCGGCGGCGTCGACCAGGACCTGGTGGACGACGCCCTTCCGGTCCCGGAGCGCGATCCGGGCGCGTCCGCAGGGCCGGCCGCAGTCGGCGCAGGACCCGCCCCGGGAGAGGGCGGCCGCGACGAGGCAGTGCTTGGTGTGGAACATCGGCGCGTGCCGCCGCACGACGATCTCCAGCCGCTCCGGGCCGAGGTCGGCGGCCAGGGCCTCGATCCTCTCCCGGTCCAGGTCCGCGGCGGGGGCGATCAGCGTCAGGCCCAGGCCGGCGAGCCACGCGCCGGAGAGCTCGTTGGCGGCGTTGAGTGGCAGGTCGCCGACCAGCTCCGGAGCGCCGGGCATCGCCCGGAAGAAGCCGACGGCCGCCAGGTTGCGAACCAGTACGACGTCAGGGCGCGCCTCGGCAACCGCCTCGAGCAGCCGGTCCTCCCCCGGTTCGATGACCTGGGGCGTGGCCAGGCCCGCGGAGAGGCCCGCGGCGCGCGCGGCGGCGACCGCCCCGGCGAGCTGGCCGGCCTCGGGCAGGTCGCAGTACACCAGAGCCGGTCGGGCCGCTCCGGGCCCAGGCGCCCAGGCGGTCACCGCGTCGAGCTGCTCCCGGGTGCGGACCAGGACGGACAGGGCGGGGCGGCCGGGTTCCGGGTTCCGGGTTGGAGCGGACGCGAGCAGGGCCCCGAGCGCCTCGGGCTCGGCGACCGCGTGCCGGGCCGACTGGCTGCGGAGCTCCAGCAGGCCGGCCACCGCCTGCCGGCGGAGGTCGTTGAGCACGCTCTTGGGCACCATGACCGGCCCGATCCCGGCGGCGTCCACCGCGCCGAGCTCGAAGGGCGTGTCCCCCAGCCGGCCGAGCTGCTCGCGGAGCAGCTGCTCGCTGAGCGGGTGCTTCTCGGCCCGCGTGAGCGGCCCCGGCCAGAAGGCCTCGGCCTCGTGGCCGAGGCTGTCGCGGAAGACCATGCGCAGGTCGCCGCCCAGCCTGGCGCGGACCCGCACGGAGATCGGCGTCTTCCGGCCGGCCTGCCGCTCGGCGTGCTCGCGGGCCAGGCGCTTCTCGAGCGCCGGGTCGTCGGTCTTCCAGACCACGCTGCCGACCGCCACGCCCTGCGTGCCGGTCTCCGGCCCGAAGGTCAGTTCGGCCAGCCGCGCCCCCCCGCCGCCTTCGCCTTCGGGCTGCGGCCGGACCCCGAAGACCCGCCCGCCGACCTCGGCGCCGCCCGCTTCGGGCGGGACGATGACCAGCCCGTCCCCCGGCCGGATGCCGCCCTCCAGGGCCACGACCACGCCGCGCGCGGTCCGGCCGGCGACCGTGCCGACGCGCACCCCGCGCGGCTTGGGGGACAGCCCCTCGACCAGGTCGCGGTGGTTGGTCCCGGCCAGATGTCCGCGGGTGAAGCCGCGGGAGAATCCCTGGGCCAGCGCCGCCAGGTCGTCGGCCGACGGGGCGAAGGGCTGGCCGGCGAGCGCCGCGTCCAGCGCCCGGCGGTAGAAGGCGGTGACCGTCCTGACGTATTCCGGGCCCTTGAGCCGCCCCTCGATCTTCAGGCCGGCGGCGCCGAGCCCGACCAGCTCCGGCACGAGCTCCCAGGCGGAGAGGTCCTTGGGGCTGAGGGGATAGGGGCGGGTGGAGGGTTGGGGGTTGGGAGTTGGGGGTTGAGGGTTGAGGGTTGAGGGCGGGACGGGGGCGTCCGCTCCGGCTCCTTCCCCCTTCCACCTTCCACCCTCAACCCTCAGCCCGTACGGCAGCCGGCAGGGCTGGGCGCACTCGCCGCGGTTGCCGCTGCGGCCGCCCATGGTGAGGCTGGCCAGGCACTGCCCGCTGTAGGATATGCACAGCGCGCCGTGCACGAAGACCTCGAGCTCAGCCCCGGGGACTGCTGCGGCGATGAGCCGGATCTGCCCGAGCGACAGCTCCCGCGGCAGGATCACCCGCGAGACGCCGAGCTCGCGGCGGGCCAGCTCGATGCCCCGCGGCTCGGCCAGGCTCATCTGGGTGGAGGCGTGGATCGCGAGCGTCGGGACCATCCGGCGCGCCAGCCTGGCCAGGCCCGGGTCCTGGACGATGACCGCGTCGCAGCCGGCGGCGGCGATGTCCGCGATCAGCCCGGCGGCCGCCTCCAGTTCCTCGGAGAATACGAGGGTGTTGAAGGCCACGTACCCGCGGACGTTCCGCGCGCGCAGGAAGTCCATGACCGCGGCGAGCTCGTCGGGCCGGAAGTTGGCCGCCCGGGCCCGGGCGCTGAAGCGCGGCAGTCCGAAGTAGACCGCGTCGGCCCCGGCGGCGACCGCCGCGCGGAGGCACTCCCAGTCGCCGGCGGGGGCGAGGAGCTCGGTGGGGGAAGAGACCTTGGTGTCGGGCATGGGGGCATTATACAGGCTGATGGCCGGGCTTCCATTGCCCCGAAGCCGAACATCCAACACGCAACACCCAACATCCAACATGCAACACACGATGGCGGCCGCGGGGCGGCCGCGCACTTGAGAGTCAGGTGTTGGGCGTTCCATGCCGCCTGTCCGGCCTCGTTCATATGCCCCGTCACCTTGACGCTGCCCGCGCGCAACCTACAATAGCACCGTTGGTTCCGTCGAATCGCCGCGCGGACTCCGGAAACGGAAAAGGAAACCCTGTGAGCCCACACGTAGATCAGTTCTTCGAGGAGCGCCTGGCCAAGGCGCGCAAGCTCAGCGAGCTCGGGGTCGACCCCTGGGGCGCCAAGTACGAGACGTCCTCCGACCTGGCCGGCGCGCGCGCCAAGGCCGAGGCGGCGAACATCGCGCCGGGCACCGAGTCGGAGGTCTCCGTCCGCGTCGCCGGCCGCGTGGTGGCGGTGCGGGCCTTCGGCAAGGCCACCTTCGTGGCCCTGCGCGACCGCTCCGGCGACATCCAGGCCTACCTGCGCTCCGACCGCCTGGGCGAGGCGGGCTACGCGGTGGTCAAGCTCCTGGACCTCGGCGACTTCGTGGGCGTCGAGGGCGTCCTCGGCCGCACCAAGACGGGCGAGATCACCGTCTTCACGAAGGCGCTGACCTTCCTGACCAAGGCGCTCCGGCCGCTGCCCGAGAAGTTCCACGGGCTGTCGGACACCGACACCCGCTTCCGGCAGCGCTACCTCGACCTGGTGGCCAACCCGGAGGTGCGCGAGCGCTTCGTGAAGAGGAGCCGCCTGATCGCCTCGCTCCGCCGCCGCCTCGAGGAGCGCGGCTTCATCGAGGTGGAGACCCCGATGATGCAGGCCATCCCCGGCGGCGCCACCGCCCGGCCCTTCATCACCCACCACAACGCGCTGGACATCGACCTGTACATGCGCATCAGCCCGGAGCTCTACCTCAAGCGCCTGCTGGTCGGCGGACTGGACAAGGTCTTCGAGATCGGCCGCCAGTTCCGGAACGAGGGGCTCTCGCCGAAGCACAACCCCGAGTTCACCATGATGGAGCTCTACCAGGCCTACGGCAACCTCGACGACATGATGGACATCACCGAGAGCGTGGTCTCCGGCCTGGCCGAGGAGCTCTCGGGCTCGGGCGAGGCCCAGTTCGCGGGGAAGCCCGTGAAGCTCTCCCGCCCCTGGCCGCGGCTCGACTACCTGTCGCTCCTCCGGGAGAAGGCCGGGGTCGACCCGTCGAGCGTCGATTCGCTCCGCGCCGCGGCCCGCAAGGCCGGCGTGGACACGGCCAAGCTCGACAAGTGGGCGCTGATGGACGAGGTCTTCTCCAACTACGTTGAGCCGGGCCTGTGGGACGCCTGCTTCGTCTGCGGCGCGCCCATCGAGCTCACCCTGCTCTGCAAGGCCCGGCGCGACGACCCCTCGCGGGCCGAGCGCTTCGAGGCCTACGCCGCGGGGATGGAGCTGGCCAACGCCTACACCGAGCTCAACGACGCCGTGGAGCAGCGCCGGCGCTTCCAGGAGCAGGCCGGCGGCGCCACCGCGGCCGAAACCGGCGGCAAGCTCGACGAGGACTTCCTGACGGCCATGGAGCACGGCATGCCCCCGGCCGGCGGCCTGGGCATCGGCATCGACCGCCTGGCCATGATCGTCCTGGGCGCCGAGACCATCCGCGAGGTGGTGCTCTTCCCGCTGCTCCGGCCGCGGGAGGCGGCTCCGGCCGCGCCGGCCGCGCCCGCCGCCGAAGCGCCGGCCAAGGAATGAAGAATGATGAATGATGAATGCAGAAACCGCCGGGGCCTGATCGCCCCCGTGTTTCATCATTCATCATTCATCATTCTGCCTTCATTCCGGCGAGGTCGTTGAGTGTACCCGCTGTTCCTCGCCATCCGCTACGCCCGCAGCCGGGCGGTGACCTATCTGGCGCTGGTCACCGTGTCCATGTCGGTGGGCAGCTTCGTGCTGGTCATGGCCGTGCTCGGCGGCTTCCGCCACAAGGCCGAGGAGATCATCACCAAGAAGGCCTCGCCGCTGGAGGTTTTCAGCCGGTCGGTCAGCGGGGTGCCCGACGCCGCGGGGCTCGCCGCGGACATCGAGACCCTTCCGGAGGTCAAGGCCGCCTCGCCGTACAAGGAGGTCCAGGTGCTCCTGCGCACCAGGAACTACCGGACCATGGCCGGGGTCCGCGGCGTCGACCTCAAGAAGGAGATCGAGTTCGGGGCGGTGGCCGAGTACCTGCTGGCCGGCCTGCCGGATCCCGGCGAGGAGGCCGGCCCGGGTTCCGCGGCGGACCGCGACGCCCGGGAATCGGGCCGCGCGCTGCGGGACCTCTGGGCGGCGCTGACCCCCTGGGGCGACCCGGACGACAAACGCCCGCAGGCCGGCCCCGCCCGCCAGGCCCAGGTGACCAGCTTCGTGGTCCCGCCGCACCTGGAGACCAAGGAGATCGCCCGGGAGGACCTGGACCCCTGGGAGGACGCTCCGGCCCCGGGCGAGGCGGTCGAGCCGCCGCCATCCGCGCCGGGCACCGTGCCGATCTGGGACGAGGGCCGGCCCGCGGGCGGCGCCCGGCCGGTGCCGCGCGACCCGGATGCGGGGGTGCCCCTGCCTCCGCCGCCTCCGCCGCCCAAGCCCCGCAGGAAGCCGGCCCCTAAGGCCGAGCCGATCCCCCGCGGCGCCATCGTCGGTGTCGAGCGCGCCAGGAGCCTGGACCTCAACCTGGGCGACGAGATCATCCTGACCACCCAGGGCGAGAACAAGGAGCTGCGCTCGCGCTCCTTCGTGGTGGTAGGCTTCTACCAGACCCGCACGCTGTGGCTCGACGAGGGCATCTCCATCGACCGGCGCGCCGCCGAGGACCTGGCCGGCACGCCCAGCGCCACCGGGATCTCCATCTGGCTGCACGACGTCCACGCGGCCGACGCGGTCCTGCCCCGGGTCCAGCGGGTGCTGGAGGACGCCCCGGAGTTCCGCCCGGAGGTCCAGGTGCGCACCTGGCGCAAGATCCAGGAGGAGAACATCAACACCCTGGAGATGCAGGACCGGGTGATGATGATCATCCTGCTGGTCCTGCTGGTGCTCAACGGGGCGTTCATCATGGCCATCCTCTGGGTGCTGGTCTCCGACAAGATCCGGGACATCGGCACGATCCGGGCCATCGGCGCCGGGCGCCTGGGCGTGGTGGTCACCTTCCTGCTGCAGGGCCTGCTGATCGGCGTCCTGGGAGTGATCCTGGGCGTGGCCGGCGGGCTGACCCTCTCGGAGAACGTCAACGAGGTCACCGCCGCCCTGGACCACGCCCTGGGCTGGCTGGGCGCCCCGCCGCTCTTCGGCAGCATCTCGCTGTCGCTCTTCGGCATGCGGGGCCTGCCGGTCTACTACGATCCGGTGCACATGGTCGCGGTGGTCGGGGTGACGCTGCTGATCAGCTTCCTGGCCAGCCTCTTCCCCGCCTGGCGCGCCGCCCGGCTCGACCCGGTGGAGGCGCTGCGCCATGACTGAGCGGCCGGTGATCGAGGTCCTGGGCCTCTGCAAGGAGTACCGCGACGGCGCGCGGACCATTGCGGTGCTGCGCGACCTGGACCTGGAGCTGCGCGCCGGCGAAACCCTGGCCATCACCGGCCGGAGCGGCTCCGGCAAGACCACGCTGCTCAACCTGCTGGGGCTGCTGGACCGGCCGACCGCCGGCGAGATCCGCTTCTCCGGCATCGCCGCGGGGAGGATGGGGGAGGGCGAGCGCTCCGCCTTCCGGGCCAGGACCGTGGGCTTCGTCTTCCAGGCCTACCACCTGGTGGCCGAGCTCTCCGCCCTGGAGAACGTGCTGCTGGCCGCCCGGGTGGCGGAGGGCGCCCGTTGGATCTTCGGGGCGCGCCGGTCCCGGCTGTGGGCCCGCGAGCTGCTGGGCCGGGTGGGCCTGGGCGGCCGCCTCGGCCACCGCCCCGGCAAGCTCTCCGGCGGGGAGAAGCAGCGCGTGGCCATAGCCCGGGCGCTGGTCAACAGCCCGCAGGTGCTCCTGGCCGACGAGCCCACCGGCAACCTCGACGCGGCCACCGCCCGCGAGGTCGAGGACCTGCTCTTCGGGCTGGCCGGCGAGCGGCGGCTGGCCATGCTGCTGGTGACCCACGAGCCGACCCTGGCCGGGCGCTGCGGCCGGGTGACGTTGCTCGAGAACGGCCGGCTGGTCAGGGGCAACGCGGCGGGGCGCTGAGCTCCGCCCAGGCGAAGCCGTCGCGCTCCACGACCGCGCCGGCGGCGAACGCCACCGGCGACCCGAACATCGGTCCGGCGTGGCAGAAGGTGTGGAACTCCCCGTTCTCCCCGCAGGGGTCGACGCCGGCCGGCAGATCGCAGACGAAATCCTCGTCGTACTCGCGCCCGCAGAACTCCCGGGGGAGCTTCGCCAGGTCCACGCTGACCACCCGGGCCCGCAGGCCGCCGAGGATCATGGCCTCCGCGGTCAGCGCCGTGCCCCGGTGCCAGAGGGGAAAGAGGGGGGTGAGGCCGGCCGCGGCGGCCTGGCGCTCCCGCTCCGGGCGGACGCTTTCCAGGTAGAGGTCCCCGTAGATCACGTGGGTGACGCCGTCGGCGCGGGCCGATTCCAGCGCGGCGGCGACCCGGGCGGCGTACTCGGCGTCGGAGCAGGGCGAAGGGATGCGCATGGTCCGGAGGGGCAGCCCCAGGGCGGCGGCCTGGGCGGCGGCCAGCTCCTCCGGGACCCCGTGCAGGGTCACCCGGCCGTCGGCCTCGGCCAGAGCGGTGAGCAGCCCGGCCACTTCGGCCTCGCCCGACTGGCGGACCAGGTGCAGGGCCCAGGCGCTGTCCTTGCCTCCGCTCCAGGCCAGCACGGCCCTGGGCGGGGTCATGGCGAGCCGGGCGCCGTCTTGGGGGGGATGAGGCCGTCGACCAGCTCGCCGAGGGCGGCCAGGCGCACCGGCTTGCGGACCACCGCCAGGGCGCCGGCCTCGCGGCACTCGGCCTCCACCTGGTCGTCGACGCAGCCGCTGATCACCACGACCTTGGCCCCCTGCCCGGTGAGGGCCATGCTGCGCAGCGACTCGACCCCGTTGACGCCGGGCATCATGATGTCCATGGTGACGAGGTCGAAGCTGCCCAGGCTGGCGGCCCGGAAGCCGGCCAGCCCGTCGGCCGCGCCGGTCGCCTCCCAGCCCCTGGAGCGGAAGAACTCCTCGAGGACCGAGCGGAGGTTGGCGTCGTCCTCGACGATCAGCACGCTGCGCCTGACGGGCATGTCAGAAGCCCTCCATGACGCTGACCAGGTTGTCGGGGACGGGCAGCGGCCTGACCACCTGGACGTCGCGGTGCTCGGCGAGGTTTACCCTCTCCGGGGTCCTGAGGCGCTGGCCGTTGCGCTCCATGATGCTGACCACCGGTTTGGTGTAGTTGCTGCTGGCCAGGCCGACCACCCGGGCCCGCGAGCCGTCGGACATCTCCACCCAGCTGCCGATGGGGAAGAGCGACACGCAGCTGAGCATGGAGCGGACGATCTCCGGGTCGAACTCCCGGCGCGCGCCCATGAGCACGATCTGCTCCATGGCCTGGTAGGGCAGCATGGCCTGGCGCCAGGGGCGGCGGCAGGTCATGGCCTGATAGGCGTCGCAGACCCCCACCACCTTGGCGAACTCGTGGATCAGCCGGCCCTTGCGCCCCTTGGGGTAGCCGGAGCCGTTCTCGCGCTCGTGCGACTGGTAGGTGACGATCGGGACCATCAGCGGGATTCCGCTGCGGCGGCCGGTGAGCCTCTGGAGCATGTCCAGGCTGTAGGCCGTGTGCCGGCGGACCTGGAGCATCTCGGTCTGGTCCAGCCGGCCGGGCTTTTCGAGCACCTCCGGCGGCAGGCGGAGCATGCCGATGTCGTGCAGGTAGCCGGCGTAGGCCAGCTCGAGAACGGCCGTCCGGTCGTGACCGCGCGCGGTGGCCGTGGTGATGGACAGCATGGCCACCGACAGGGAGTGGGCCGGCAGATACCCCTGGGCGGCGGGCACGTTGTTGAGGTTGAGCAGCAGGTTCTGCTCCTCGATCAGGCCGCCGACCACGTTCCGGGCCATCTGCCCGACCTGCTCCTCCTGGACGTCGGCGTTGCGCTGCAGCGCCTTGAAGATCGCGGTGGTGCAGGCCACCGCCTCGTCGTACATCAGCAGCATGCCGTCCTTGGCGGACTGCGGCCTGGGCTGCAGGGGGTTGGCGCGGCGGAGGGCGTCGAGCATCGGCTCGGATACCTTCGGTACGGACATGTCGCCCAGGGCGGCCAGCAGTTCGTCGATCTTCCGTACGGTGCAGTCCTCCGGCTTGATCAGGCGGGCGCGGTCGAACTGCTCCGCGAACGGCTGGGGCCGGACGGCCTGCTCCTGCCGCGCCGTGCCGCGGAAGGCCAGCACCTCGGCGATGCGCATCTCCTCCGGGCTGCGGCGGACGTAGATCTGGCTGATGCCCCGCCGCTCCAGGCTGACGCCCAGCCGGTCGGTCACGGTGGTGCCGGCCTCGACCAGCAGCCGGCCGGCCGAGTCGAAGATGGGGCGGTCGACCTTCATGCCGATCTTCAGGGAGTTGGCGGGCATGACCAGGTTGCGGGCGGCCAGCACGAAGCTGGCGGTGTCCTCGCCGGGCTCCGGGCGGAAGATCCGGTCGATGCCGGCCCGCTCCAGGCGCCCGATCACGTCGGTGGTCAGGGTGACGCCCGGCTCGAGGAGCACCTCGCCGCTGACGTGGAAGATGGCCCGGGCGTTGCGCTGCCCGGGTTTGAGGTCGGAAGGTCTGAGCTGTTCTATGCCTAGCTCACCTCCCGGACGCGGATGCCCGCGTCGCGCCCCCGGCCGGTCGCGCCGAGCGGTTCACAGACGGAACCGGACCCTGCCGCCGACCACGGTGAGCACCGCCCGGCCCTTGAGCTCCCAGCCGGCGAAGGGGGTGCTCTTGCCCGGCGAGCGGAAGGCCGACGGGTCGACCGTCCAGCGCCGCTCCGGGTCGATCACGGTGACGTCGGCCGGCGCGCCGACGCAGAGCGTCCCGCGGGGCAGCAGCCCCAGCACCGAGGCCGGGCCGGCGGTCAGGCACTGGACCGCCGTGGCCAGGTCGAGCCCCCCGGCGCCGACCACCCGGTCGAGGATCACGCCCAGGGCGGTCTCCAGCCCCACCACCCCGGAGGGGGCGGCGGCGAACTCCTGCTCCTTCTCCTCGGGGGCGTGCGGGGCGTGGTCTGTGGCGATGGCGTCGATGGTGCCGTCGGCCAGGCCGGCGATCAGCGCCTGGCAGTCCTCGGCGGTCCGGAGGGGCGGGTTCATCTTGAAGGCCGGGTCGTAGCCCTCCAGGGCCGCGTCGGTGAGCGTCAGGTGGTGCGGCGTGACCTCGCAGGTGACGGGCAGGCCCCGGCGCTTGGCGGAGCGGACCAGCTCGACCGAGCCGGCGGTGGAGACGTGGCAGACGTGGACGCGCGCCCCGGCCGCCTCGGCCAGGCGCAGGTCGCGGTAGACGGCGATCTCCTCGGCGGCGGCGGAGCGCCCGCCCAGGCCCAGGCGCACGCTCTGGTAGCCCTCGTTGGCGGTGCCGCCGGAGACCAGGTCGGTCTCCTCGCAGTGGCAGAGGATCGGCCGGCCCAGGCCGCGGGCGTACTCGAAGGCCCGGCGCATCAGCCGCGAGGAGACGATCCAGTCGCCGTCGTCGGTGAAGGCCACCGCGCCGGCGCGGTCCATCTCGGCCATCTCGGCGAGCTCCTTCCCGGCCCGGCCCTTGGAGACGCAGCCGGTCGGGAAGACGTTGGCCAGGTCCGTGCGGGCGGCCTGGAGGTAGATGTGCGACACGGCCGTGGCGCTGTCCACCGGCGGGTCGGTGTTGGGCATGGCCAGCACGGTGGCGAAGCCGCCGGCCACCGCCGCGGCCGAGCCGGTGGCGATGGTCTCCTCGCTGGCCAGGCCCGGCTCGCGCAGGTGGACGTGCAGGTCGATCAGCCCGGGCGTCACCACCAGGCCGCGCGCGTCGAAGGTCTCGTCCGCGGTCAGCCCCTGGCCGGCCGCGGCGACCAGCCCGTCCTTGAGCAGCAGGTCGCAGACCCGGTCGAGCTTCTGGGCCGGGTCGATCACCCGGCCGCCGGAGATCAGCAGACTACCCACGGGCCGGCCCTCCGCAGGAGGCTTCGGCCGCGGCGGCGCTCCGGCCGGCCGCGACGGTGAGCTTGAGCACCGCCATGCGCACGGCCACGCCGTTGGTCACCTGGGCCAGGATCACCGACTGGGGTCCGTCGGCCGCCTCCGGGGTGATCTCCACCCCGCGGTTGGTGGGCCCGGGGTGCATGACCACCAGGCCGGGCTTGGCGCGCCTGAGCCGCTCGGAGTTGAGTCCCCAGATCCGGGCGTACTCCCGGGCGCTGGGCAGGAAGGCGTCCTGCATGCGCTCGAGCTGGAGGCGCAGTACGTTGACCACGTCGAGCTCCGGCAGGACCGCGTCGAGGTCGCCGGTCACTTCGGCGCCGGTGGCGGCCAGCTCGGGAGGCAGCAGGGTCGGCGGGCCGATGAGGACGACCCGCGCGCCGAGGGCCTTGAGCCCCCAGAGGTTGCTGCGCGCCACCCGGCTGTGGCGGATGTCGCCGAGGATGCCCACGGTCAGGCCCTCGACCCGCCCGAGCTTCTCGCGGATGGTGAAGATGTCGAGCAGCCCCTGGGTGGGGTGCTCGTGCTGGCCGTCGCCGGCGTTGATCACCGAGCCGCGGACGGTCCGGGAGATGAGCGCCGGGGCTCCGCTGGCCGCGTGGCGCACCACCCAGACGTCGCCGCCGATGGCCTGGAGGTTGAGCACGGTGTCGGCCAGGCTCTCGCCCTTCTTGAGGGCGCTGGTGCCGGGGGAGAAGCTGACCACCTCGGCGCCCATCCGCCGGGCGGCGGCCTGGAAGGAGTTGGCCGTGCGCGTGGAGGGCTCGAAGAAGCAGTTGACCACGATGGTGCCGGCCAGGTCCTTGAGCGGGGGCTTCTCCCGGGCGGCCACCGGCTTGAGGCGCGCGGCCTCGTCCAGGAGAGTGGTCAGCTCCTCGCGGGTCAGGCCCTCCAAGCCAAGCAGGTGCTTGCGGGTCCAGGTCATTCCCGGGGTCTCCTCCACGGGGCGCCTCCGCCCCGGCAGGGGGCATTTTGCACACTCCGGGGGAGGAGTGCAAGTGCCGGTGGAAGGGGCAGATGGCCGACCAGAGGCGCGGCCCGAGGTCTCAGCCTCCAGCCTCCAGCCTCCAGCCTACAGCCTACTGCCTACTGCCTACTGCCTGCAGTCTGCAGTCTACAGCCTGCAGTCCGCCATCGCTGTCCTATCTGGCCAGCCAGATGAGGAAGACGACGAAGGCCAGGACGATGGTGTAGACGCCGAAGGGCAGGAGGTTGCGGCGCTTGACCAGGCGGGACAGGAACCAGACGCTGGCCAGGCCGCTGAAGAAAGCGACCGTGAACCCGGCGGCCAGGGCGCCCCACGAGCCGGAGGTGGCCAGGGACCCTATCTCCAGGGCGTCGCGCAGTGCTGCCCCGCCGATGGCCGGCATGCCCAGCAGGAAGGAGAAGGCGAAGGCCTCCTCCCGGCGGATGCCGCAGATCAGCCCGGTGCTGATGGTTGCTCCCGACCGACTGATGCCCGGGGCGATGGCCGTCGCCTGGGCCAGGCCGATGAGCAGGGCGTCGCTGGCCTTCATGTCGCGCATCCCCCGGGTCTCGACCCCGAGGTAGCGCGAGGCGGTCAGCAGCAGGCCGTTTACCAGGAAGCACACGGCGACCAGCGGCAAGTTGTCGCCCAGCGTTTCCAGGCGCGACTTGAAAGCCAGCCCGACGACGGCGGCCGGTACCGAGCCGAGCAGGATCCAGGGGATGACCTTCCGGCGCGTGGTCAGCAGGCTGAGGATTTCGTTGCGGAAGTAGATCAGCATGGCCAGCAGCGTGGCGAAGTGCAAGGCCACGTCGAAAGCCACCCGCTGGGTGCCCTCCAGCCCGGACCCGAATAACTGGTGCCCGAGCGCCAGGTGCCCGTCGCTCGACACCGGCAGGAACTCGGTGATCCCCTGGACCAGCCCGAGCAGGGCCCCCTGCCAGAAGCCGATCGCGGGGGCCGCGGCCGGAGCGGACGCGGCCGCTTCGGCGGCAGGCGCGGTGGCCGCGGTAATCGCGGCGGCGGAGGCCAGCAGGGTGGGGGGCAGCAGCATGTACATCAGTATACGGTTATCGGCTGCCGGCGCATCCGACTTTCGGCGAAGCGGCTGGCGTTGAAAACCCGGCGGCCGGCCGTATAGTGGCGCCGTGACCGAGAAGGAGCCGACCATGACCGCCAAGAACGTGCAGCAAGCCTACCGCCTGGCCGCCGAGCGCTACGCCGAGCTGGGCGTGGACGTCGATGGGGCGCTCGCCGCCCTGGGCAAGGTTTCGCTCTCGCTGCACTGCTGGCAGGGCGACGACGTCCGCGGCTTCGAGCGCGCCGGGGAGCTCTCCGGCGGCATCCAGGTGACGGGGAACCACCCGGGCGCGGCGCGCACCCCGGATGAGCTCCGCGCCGACCTGGAGCAGGCCTACGCGCTCCTGCCCGGCAGGCACCGCCTCAACCTCCACGCCATCTACGGCGAGTTCCAGGACAAGCCCGCCGACCGCGACGCCATCGGCCCCGAGCACTTCCGCGGATGGGTCGAGTGGGCCAGGCGCCGCAAGCTCGCCCTGGACTTCAACGCCACCTGCTTCTCGCACCCCAAGGCCGCCGATGGCTTCACCCTGAGCCACCCCGACAAGGCCGTCCGGCGCTTCTGGGTCGAGCACGTCCGGCGCTGCCGGCGGATCGCCGCCGGCTTCGGCCGGGCCCTGGGCAGGGCATCGGTCCACAACCTGTGGATCCCCGACGGTTCCAAGGACGTGCCCGCCGACCGCTGGGGCTACCGCGCGCGGCTCAAGGAATCGCTCGACGCGATCTTCGCCGACAAGCTCCCCGGCACGCAGATGGTCGACGCCGTGGAGTGCAAGCTCTTCGGTATCGGCAGCGAGAGCTTCGTGGTCGGCTCGCACGAGTTCTACATGGCCTACGCCATCCCGCGGCGGCTGATGCTGTGCCTGGACATGGGCCACTTCCACCCGACGGAGTCGATAGCCGACAAGCTCTCGGCGCTGCTGCCCTTCGCCGACGGCCTGCTGCTCCACGTCAGCCGCGGGGTGCGCTGGGACAGCGACCACGTGGTGGTCCTGGACGACAGCCTGCAGGCCCTGGCGGGCGAGGCCGTCGCCGGCGGCGAGCTCTCGAAGATCCGCTTCGCCCTCGACTACTTCGACGGCAGCATCAACCGCGTCGGCGCCTGGGTGCTCGGCGCCCGGGCCACCCAGAAGGCGCTGCTCATGGCGCTCCTGGCCCCGGCCAAGCTCATGCGCAAGGCCGAGGTCTCCGGCGACAACTTCAGCCGGCTCGCGCTCGCCGAGGAGGCGAAGAGCCTGCCCCACGGCGCGGTCTGGGACTACTTCTGTAAGAAGGCCGGCGTCCCGCTCGACGCGGCGGCCCGGGCGGAGATAGCCAGCTACGGGAAGAGGGTGGCGGGGGAGCGGGGCTGAGCGCGACGGGCGGCGATGGACTTGCCGTCAAGAGCGGATTAGCGGTAGCTGTTGACGTGATAGCTCAACGTCTCTAGACACAGGACTGGCCTCAATCCTCATCTGTGGCCGCAAGCAGCGCGATTTCGCCGCGGGCAGGGTTGAAGCAGGCGATACCGATATCCCATGCCACCTGGCAGTACCACTCGCTGGGCGAGTCAAAGATGCACCAGTGGCACTGTTGGGAGTCCGCTGCCACGTCATGATAAGGAGCGCCGACCGGCGCTCCGACGAGTCCGGCCAGAGAGCGCCACGCGAGAAGTCTGCCGTATGCGGCACAGGCCCCGCTGCTGTATGCGCCGCCGCTCGATGCAGCCGAGAACAGAACCGTGAACACGTCTTTCGCCGTAACGCTTGTCCGCAGGCGAAGGGTGTCCGCCAGTCCGAGAGACTCGAGCCCCAACTTGGGGAGAATTGAGGCCACATCGTCACCGATTGCCAGTTCTATCCGGAATACCCTGGCCTCGACCTTGCCGTTTGATTCCTGCTTCCAGTTCAGGACCGCAGCGGCTATGAGGTCCGCCCATTCGATCGATGTGGCCTCTGTCATCTCAAGGCTGCCCACTGACGGGGCCGCTGCAACCGTCTGGTATTCGCCCATGGGACCAAAGGGCATGCTTGTGCCCGATGACCCGAGACCGTACTCCGGCAGGAGCACGCCCTGTTCAAGATCAAGAAGTGTGAGCGGCAGCAACGCCAAAGGATGTTTCGCTTCCGCGAGACGAACCTGAGTCTCGCGGGCAGCCGCTGATTCCATCGGAAGCTTGCGGCGGACGACGGCTTCTTGAAGCACAAGGGCGGCCATCTCCAGGTCAGGTGGTTTGCGCAGGAGCGCGTCTATGACAGCAGGCGTTTGTGCGGCCACGACCCTGGAGGCTGTCCTTGGCCCGCGTGCCCATGCGGAACCGCCTATGCTCTTGGGGGGCCCGGCGGCAAGTTCCAGCGCTGCCAGAGCGTTCTCGTGCCCCTCGGTCAATGCCAGTGCTTCGACTATGCGTTCAAGGACTGCACGCAACGCCCAATCCGGGATCCGACTGCGCGGTCCTCCCTTGCTCAGTTCGGTGAAGATCTCCTTGAGCGGCTCCCGGTGGCCTTGCCGGGCGCGTCCGTCAATGAAGTCATAGTGATCGCCCAGATTGGAGACGTCATCCAGGCTGGAAACGAAGGAGTCTCGCGTGATCATGCCCAATTCGTCTCTGCTATTCCGGCGACCGGGATTGGCTACTTCCCGTGCACCCCCGAGCTCCCGAACCCGCCCGCGCCGCGGTCGGTGCTGGGCAGCTCCTTAACCTGCTCCCACTCGGCCTTGACGACCGGGCAGATCACCAGTTGGGCCACGCGCATGCCGCGCTCGACGGTGAAGGGCTCGTCGCCGAGGTTGGCCAGGATCACCCCGACCTCGCCGCGGTAGTCGGCGTCGACCGTGCCGGGGCCGTTCAAGACGCAGATGCCCTTCTTGAGAGTGAGCCCCGAGCGCGCCCGCACCTGGGCCTCGTAGCCCGGCGGGACGGCGATGAAGAGGCCGGTGGGCACCAGCGCCCGCTTGCCGGCGGCGATCTCCAGGGGCTTGTCGACCGCGGCGAGCAGGTCCATGCCGCTGGCGTGCTCGCTCTGGTAGGCGGGCAGCTCCAGATCCTCGGTGCCGGCGCGGCGGGTGACTTGCACCTTGATGGTCATGACTTGCTCCCGGTTCCGGCCGCCCGCTTCTCGACGAAGTCCAGTATCCGTGCGGCGATCGCGTCCTTGCCGAGCTTCTCCGGGCCGGTCCAGCCGCCGCCGGCGGTGAGGAAGGAGACCTCCGCCTCCCCGGCGCCGAGCGCGGCCGGGCTGTTGAGCACTGCGAAGTCCTGGCGCTTGGCGGCCATCTTGGCCTCGGCGTTGGCGCGGGCCTGGGTGGAAGCCGCGGTCTCCAGGGCGAAGCCGACGACGGTCTGCTCCGGGCGCTTCATCCCGCCGAGCAGCGCGGCCACGTCGGGGTTGGGCACCAGGCGGAGCGTCAGGCCGTCGCCGGACTTCTTGATCTTTCCGGCCGTGCGCCTGGCCGGCCGGTAGTCGGCCACCGCCGCGGCGGCCACCAGGGCGTCGCAGCCCGGGAAGAGGCGCTGGCAGGCGGCCAGCAGGTCCCGGGCGTTGCGGATGCGCGTGACCCGGGCGCCGGCCGGAGGGGCGATTTCCACCGGGCCGAGCACCAGGTCGACCTCGTGGCCGCGCCGCAGGGCCTCGGCGACGACGGCCAGGCCCATCCGGCCGCTCGAGCGGTTGGTGATGCAGCGGACATCGTCGATGTCTTCGCAGGTCGGCCCAGCGGTGACCAGGATCCTCAAACCACAACCCTTTCTCGAAACGAAATCGCCGATGCGCATGGGAGCGAGGACAACAGGTGGGTTCCGTACCCGCCGATGAACGCAGATGAGCGCCGATACAGCCGGACCCATCGGCGCCTATCGGCGTCAATCGGCGGTTTCACTGCCGTTGTTTCTTCTGTTTCGCGGCCTTGCCGACGATCTCCTCGATGGCCGCGAGGATCTCGGGCACCTCGGCCATCCGGCCCATGCCGATCTCCCCGCAGGCCAGCCGGCCCTCGCCGGGGCCCACGAAGTTGGCCCCGCGGCGGCGGAGCTTCTCCACGTTCTCGGCCACCGCGGCGTTGGCCCACATGTGGCAGTTCATGGCGGGCGCGAAGAGCACCGGCCCGGGGAAGGAAACCAGCGCGGTGGAGGCCAGGTCGTCGGCGATGCCCGCCGCGGCCTTGGCCAGGATGTTGGCGGTGGCCGGGGCCACCACCAGGACCTCGCCCCAGTCGGCCACCGCCAGGTGCTGGTAGAACTCGCCGCTGGAGCGGTCGAAGGTGTCGGTGTGCACCTCGCGCCCGGAGAGCGACTGGAAGGTCAGCGGCGTCACGAAGCGCGCCGCGTTCTCGGTCAGGATGCAGCGCACCTCGGCGCCGGCCGAGGCCAGCTTGCTGACCAGGTCGGCCGCCTTGTAGGCGGCGATGCCTCCGGTGACGGCCAGGACTACGCGGCGGCCCTTGAGCACGGCGCGACCCTCCCGTTCCTACTTGGCCGCCGGTCCGGTCTGGGGGGCGGCGCCGGTCGGCAGCGGGGCGCCGAAGAGCCCGCCGGAGGCCGGACGCGCGGAGGCCGCCTCGGCCTCGGCGCGGCGCGCGGCCTCGATCTGCCGGGCGCGCTCGCGCTCCTCCACCACCCGCGAGGAGCGGAGCTTGTCGGCGTCCGCGCCCACGGCCAGATTGATCAGATCCTTCTGGAACTCCGCCAGCGCCACCTGGATGAAGGGCCGGCCCTCGACCGGGACCAGCGCCGGCCAGCCGCGCTCCAGCTCGCGCACGCGCTTCTGGATCAGGCTGACGGCCTTCAGGCGCCCGCCGGCCTTGGCGGCGAGATCGTCTATGACCAGGTTTTCAAAGCCCATGATGCTCCGCTCCCTTCCCGAGTGATTCGGGCATGCTCGGCCCGGCGGATGGCGTCGATCTCCGCGATCGCCTCCTCCTGCCGTCCGTTGATGACCAGGTAGTCGTAGTCCCCGGCGCGGGCGATCTCCCGCTCGGCCAGCTCCATCCGCGCGCGGACCCGCTCGGGGCTGTCCGTGCCGCGGCCCCGCAGCCGCTCCTCGAGGATGCGGCGGGACGGCGGCAGGACGAAGATGGAGACGGCCCGGGACCCGTAGAGCCGGCGCACCGCGTCGCCGCCCTGCACGTCGATGTCCAGGAGGACGTCGTGCCCGGCGGCCAGCTGCTCCTCCAGGAACGGGCGGGGCGTGCCGTAGAAGTTGCCGGCCACCTCGGCGTGCTCGGCGAAGCGCCCGGCGGCGGCGGCGCGCCGGAAGGCCTGGCGGCTGATGAAGTGGTAGTGGCGGCCGTCGACCTCGCCGCCGCGCGGGGCCCGGGTGGTGCAGGAGATGCTCAGCGCCACCCGCCCGCCGCTCATGGCCGAAAGCTTCTCGCAGAGGGTGGTCTTGCCGGCGCCGCCCGGGCCGGAGACGATCAGCAGGACGCCCAGCGACCCGGGGCGAGGGGAGGGGACCGCGGGGCGCGCGCCGCGCCGCCCTGCCGTCCGCCTCGTCGTTCGTCTCTGTGCCACGGCCTCGCTCCTACAGAACGTTCTGCACCTGCTCGCGCAGCTTCTCGATCGCCGACTTCATGTCCACGATCAGCCTGGCGACCTCCGTGTCGGCGGCCTTGGAGCCCGAGGTGTTGGCCTCGCGGTGCAACTCCTGGACCAGGAACTCCAGCCGCTTGCCGGCCGGCGAGCCGGCGGCCAGGGCCGACCGGAACTCGGCGATGTGGCTGCCCAGGCGGTGCATCTCCTCGGAGATGTCGGTCCGGTCGGCCCACCAGGCCAGCTCGCGGGCCAGGTCCTCCTGGCGGGGGGCCGAGCCGGGCAGGGCCTCGGTGAGCTTGCGGACGCGCTCGGCGGCGCGCTCCACCAGCCCCTTGATGGTCTCGGGGTTGCGCGCGGCCACCTGCTCGCGCAGGGCGGCGATGGCGTCGAGGTGCGACTCCAGGTCGGCCCGGAGCCCGGCGCCCTCCCGGCGGCGCATGTCCTCGAGCTTGTCCACGGCGGCGGCCGCGGCCTCGAGCAGGGCGGCGCCGGCCCCCTCCTTCTGGCGGCGCGAGCCGGCGGAGGCGAAGAAGTCCGGCTGGGAGGCCAGCGACTCCACGGTGACCTCCCCGGGGAGCTTGAGCTTCCGCGCCAGGGTGCGCCAGGCCTCGACGTAGGCCTGCACCCGGGACTCGTCCAGGGAGAGGGCGTCCTCGGGCCGCTCCGGGAGGAGGTCGGCGCGCAGGTCGACGCTGCCCCGGACCAGGCGCTTCTCGACCAGCGCGCGCAGCGGCTCCTCGTGGAGGCTGTACTCGCCGGCCATGTGGGTCTTGAGCGACAGGTAGCGGCCGTTGACCGAGCGGATCTCGACCTCGGCGCGCCAGCCGCCGGTCCGGGCGGAGCCCGAACCGAAGCCGGTCATGGACAAGAGCGGCGCGGCGCCGCCGTCCGTTGCCCCGGGTTTGCCTGGACCGCGCTTGGCCATGTCGGAAGCGGCGCCGGCGGGGCTACTTGCCGGCTTCCGGCTTGGCGGGAGGGGTCTTGGCGTCGCCCGCGGGCTTCTCGGAGACCGGCTTGGCGCCGTCCGTCTTGGGCGTTTCCTTGGCCGGCTCGGGGGCCGGAGTCGGAGCCGGCGCCGGAGCGGGGGCCGGGGCGGGCGTCTTCTTCTCGTTCTCGGCGGGGATGTCCACCACGGCCTCGACGCCGTCGGCCTTGGGTTCCTTCTTGAGCTCGGCTTCCTCAGGCCGCAGGGCGAGACTGAGGCCGCCGGCCAGGACCAGGAAGATCACGGACAGGATCGCGGTCATCTTGCGCAGCGGGTTGGACGCGCCGAAGGCGCTCTCCGCCCGGGTGCCGCCCAGCGCGGCCAGGCCCCCGCCCTTGCCCTCCTGCAGCAGGATGGCCACGATCATGAGCAGGGAGACGATCCCGAAGATGACCCCGGCGATAATCAGCAGAACGTTGTCCACCGCAGCAGCCCTTTCTCCCAGCGCGCCTAGGACGAGCCGACGATGGCCGCGAAGTCCGCGGCCTTGAGGCTCGCGCCTCCGACCAGCGCCCCGTCGACGTCCGGCATGGACAGGATCGACTTGGCATTGGCCGCGTTGACGCTGCCGCCGTACTGGATGCGGACCGCCTCAGCCGAGGCCTTGCCGAACAGTTCGGCGAGCAGCCCGCGGATGGCGGCGTGAACCTCCTGGGCCTGCTCGGGGGTGGCGTTCCTCCCCGTGCCGATGGCCCAGACCGGCTCGTATGCCAGCGTGACCTTAAGCATATCCCTGGCGTCCAGATTCGCAAGGGAGTTCCGCACCTGGCCGGCGACCACCTCCAGGGTCCGGCCCGCCTCGCGCTCGGCCAGCACCTCGCCGACGCAGACTATGGGCGCCAGGCCCGCGGCCAGCGCGGCGGCCAGCTTGCGGTTGACGGTGGCGTCGGTCTCGCCGAAGAGCCCGCGGCGCTCGGAGTGCCCCAGGATCACGTACTTGCAGCCGGCGGAGACGAGCATGCCGGCCGAGACCTCGCCGGTGAAGGCCCCGGACTTCTCCCAGTGCATGTTCTGGGCGCCCAGGGCGATGGCCGAGCCCTTGAGCTCCGCGCCCACCGCGGCCAGCGCCGTGAATGGCGGGCAGACGGCCACGTCGGCCTTGCCGCCGCCGGCCAGGGCCTTGACCAGCTCCCGGGCGAGGGCCGCGCCCTCCTCGGCGGTCTTGTTCATTTTCCAGTTGCCGGCGATGAACTTGCGACGCATGGGGTTCTCCTCTGTCCGAGGGCGCCGTCCGGGCGCCCCTACTCGGCGATTATCCAGCCCTCGGCCATGGGATTGGCCGGGTAGTCGGTCGGCGGCGGGGCCCCGGCGCCCAGGTCCTTGCCGTACACCGTTCCGTCGGTCGAGACGATGAACGTGCGGTATCCGGTGCGCCCGTAGATGGCCGGGGAGGCGCAGAGCGCGTAGTCGTTGACCCAGTTGATGGGCTGGCCGCCGACGGTCTTCATGTCCGTGAAGTAGTAGCCCTGCTTGGCGGCCAGCGGGGAGCTGGCGTTGGCCATGACTCCGTCGAGCAGCCCGACGGGCGTGCCGCCGGGGTCCGGCGTCGCGTAGAGGACGTAGAAGGACGGCCCGGAGAGCTTGTTGGCGTTGGGCGCGGCGTAGCTCAGCACCTTGTCGCCGTCCCAGTCATTCTTCTTGTACATCACCTGGGCCATGGAGTAGGCGCGGCAGGAAGCCACCCCGACGGTCTCCTGGCTGCTGCGCCGGGCCGCCAGCAGGCTGGGGATGGCGATGGCCGCGATGATGGCGATGATCATCACCAGGAGCAGCGCCCCGCCGCAGCCCAGCAGCACCCAGACCCAGCCCGGGGTCTTCTTGGCCTGATTGGCGTCGTCCGGCATCCGCGTTCCTCCAAATGTACAAGGGGATCGAGAACCTATTGTACGCACGGAGGCCCCGGCCACAAGGTTATGAAGGCGTTTTGGGGAAGCGCCCGCCGGACTGGGGGGGCGCCGCGCGGCGCGGCTCTGCGGCCTACGGTTTCCTGTCGCCTGACTTCTTCCAGCCCGCGCCCTCGATGTTGGTGGGGAAGTCGGTGAGGAACTCGGACTTGCCCAGGTCCTTCTCCCAGACGTCGCCGTCGGTCTTGTGCAGGTAGGTCTTCCGGCCGGTCTCGCCGTAGACGGCCGGCGTCGCGCAGATGGCGAAGTCGCCGTCCCAGTTGATGGGCGCGCCGAAGATGGTGCGCATCTCGCGGTAGCGGTAGCCGTCCTTGGGCGTCCCGTCGGAGCCGCGCGCCGCGGCGAAGGCGGCGTCGACGAGCTTGCGGGCCTCCTCGGGCGCCTCGGCCAGGTCGACGAGCTTGGCGAGGTCGTCGCAGTAGCGGAGCTTCGAGGAGCCGGCTCGCGCCTTGCTGTGCCAGGCCCCCTGGACCTTGTTGTAGGCGCGCAGTTGTTCGACGATCCGGGCCTCGGCGGCCTCGCGGCGGTACCGGACGATGCCCATGGCCAGGGGCACGCCGATCATCACCGCGCCGAGCGCCGCGAAAACCAGGAAGATCCGGCGGAAGCGCCGCCACTCTCCGACGACCTCGGAGCGCAGCCGGTCGGCGGGGTTCTGAAGGGGACTGGGAGTTTCGGTGGTCATGGGTTCACTCCGCAAGGGTCCAGCCCGCCGCGGCCGGGTCGGCGGGGAAGTCGGCGACGAACTCGGACCGGCCGAGGTCCTTGTGCCAAATGCGGTTATCCTCTCGCATGATGAATGTCAGGTGTCCGCTGTTGCCGTAGACGACCGGGCTCGCGCAGAGAGCAAACTTGCTGTCCCAATTGATGGCTCGTCCACCTATGGAGTTGCACTCGAGGAAGCGATAGCCGTGAAACGGGATGCCGTCGAGACCATGTGCGGCTCCCATCTCTTTCAGTTGGGAAAAGCCCAGATCAGAGATCCTGCTTGCATAGGTCTTGGCGCCGAGGTGGTACATGTACTGCGCCAGGTTGTAGGCGACCAGTTCCTGCACGATGGCTACGATGTTCTCTCTTGATCCCATTCCGTCAGTCAGGTCTCCTTTGGTCCCCGTGCGCCGACAGCGCACACGCTATGCAACCACCTTCCGGATGGCCTTGACCTTCTTCATCATCTCCGTGAACTTGGCCGGCAGCAGGGCCTGCTCGCCGTCGCAGACCGCCTCCTCCGGGCAGGGGTGGACCTCGACGATGATGCCGTCGGCGCCGGCGGCCACCGCCGCCAGGGTCAGGCTCTCGACCAGGTCGGCGCGGCCGGCGGCGTGGCTGGGGTCGACCATGACCGGCAGGTGGCTCTCGGCCTTGAGCACGGCCACGGCGGAGATGTCCAGCGTTCCGCGCGTGGCCGTCTCGAAGGTGCGGATGCCGCGCTCGCAGAGGATGACCTCGTGGTTGCCCTCGGCCAGGATGTACTCGGCGCTCATCAGCAGCTCCTTGATGGTCGCCGAGAGCCCGCGCTTAAGGAGCACGGGTTTCCTGACCCGGCCGAGTTCGAGCAGCAGGTCGAAGTTCTGCATGTTCCGGGCGCCGACCTGGAGGCAGTCGGCGTAGCGGGCGACCAGTTCCACGTGGCGCAGGTCGCGGACCTCGGTGACCACCGGGAGCCCCTCGGCGTCGCCGACCTCGCGCAGGAACTTGAGGCCGTCCTCGCCGAGGCCCTGGAAGGCGTAGGGGCTGGTCCGCGGCTTGAAGGCCCCGCCGCGGAGCGCCTGGGCGCCGGCGGCGCGCACCAGCCGGGCGGTCTCGGCCAGCACCGGGAGGCTTTCCACCGTGCAGGGCCCGGCGCACATCATGAAGTGGCCGGCGCCGATCTTCACCCCGCCGACCGACACGGCCGTGCCGCTCGGGGCCACCTCGCGGGAGGCCAGCCGGTAGGGCTTCAGGACGGGGATGACCCGCTCCACGCCGGGAATGGCCGCCAGGGGCAGCTCGGCGAGCTTCTGCTCGTCGCCGCGCGCCCCGATGATGGTCCGCTCGGTGCCCTTGGAGACGTGGGGCGAAAGCCCCTTCTTCTCGATGCGCTCGACGACGTGCTGGATCTCGGTGTCGGATGCGCCGGGCTTCATTATGAAAATCATGGGAGCACCTCGGTTGCGGGTTGCTGGTTGCTGGTTGCTGGAACGTGGGGCACCCGCCCGGGATCCTTCTCCATGGCGCGCACCAGGCCGCCCAGCAGCCGGCCGACTTGCTGAGACAGATCCCAAACGGGCTGCAACTCAGCCTTCGAAGCGTACTTCAGTCGCTCGCTCAGGAGCAGCTGGGTCTCGAGTTCCATGAGTGAGCCGCGGGCAATGAGCAGGAAGCGGCAGAAGTCTTTGCGATGCTTGCGCCCCTGGCCTTCGGCAATGTTAGATGGGATGGAGACGGCTGCCCTCTGCAGTTGGCTGGCAAGTCCGAAGCGTTCCTGCTCAGGAAGCTTCCTGCATACAGAGTACACTGCCTCGGCCAAATCCATGGCCTTCTGCCAAGCTTCAAGATCGCGATAGCAGAGCTTGGTATTGCCCGGGGGCATCGGAGCCCGTCCCTTTCTGTCGTATCCAGCAACCAGCAACTAGCAACCCGCAACCACCGTTAGACCTCCGCCGCCGGATAGCTGCCCAGGACCGCCAGGTGCCGGCAGCGGCCGGACAGCTCCTTGATGGCGGCCTCCACCGCGGGGGTCTTGATGTGGCCCTCGAGGTCCACGAAGAAGTAGTAGTCCCAGGCCTTCTTCTTCGAGGGGCGGCTCTCGATGCGGGTCAGGTTGATCCTGCGCTTGCTGAAGGGCGAGAGCATGCCCAGGAGTGCGCCGGGCGCGTCGCTGATCGAGAACATCAGCGAGGTCTTGTCCCGGCCGGTGGGCTCGGCGGCGTCGCGGGAGATGACCACGAAGCGCGTGACGTTCTCGGGGTTGTCCTCGATGGCCTCCTCGAGGATGGCCAGGCCGCAGGCCTCCGCGGCGGTGTCCGGGCCGATGGCCGCCGCGCCCGGCTCCCTGGCGGCGCGCTCGGCCGCGGCCATGGTCGAGGCGCTGTCCTGCAGGGCGGCCTCGGGGAAGTTGGCGCCCAGCCACTGCCGGCACTGGCCGAACACCTCCGGCCGCGAGTAGATGGTCCTGATGGCCCCGCGCGCCGAGCGCGAGAGCAAGTTCTGGTGCACCGGGATGAAGATCTCCGAGCAGATCTTCAGGCGGGTCTCCATGAAGCAGTCCATGGCCGGGTTGACGCCGCCGTCGGTGGAGTTCTCCACCGGGATGACCCCGTAGTCGGCGTGGCCGCGCGAGACCGCCAGGAAGACGTCCCGGAAGGAGCTGGCCGGGTGGTACTCCACCGAGCTGCCGAACTTGCCCCGCGCCGCCTTGTGGCTGAAGGTCCCGTCCGGGCCGAGGTAGGCCACCCGCGGGCAGCGCTCCAGGGCCAGCGACCCGGACATGATCTCGCGGTAGATGGCCTTCATGGCCTCGGCCGGCAGCGGTCCCTTGTTGAGGGCCTGCACCCGGTCGTAGACCGCCTTCTCGCGGGCGGGCACGAAGACCGGAGCGCCCTGGGCGCGCTTGAGCTCGCCGATCCGCCCGGCGCACTTGGCGCGCTCGTTGATGAGCCGCACGATCTCGGCGTCGAGCCCGTCGATCCGCCGGCGGAGCTCGACGAGCTCGGGGGCGGCGGCAACGGCGGGTGCGGACGGCTGGGCCTTGGCCTTGCGGCGGGCCTTCTTCCTGGGGCCCACCTCAGGAGATCTCCTCAATGCGGTAGCGGAGCTTGCCGCGGGGCACGGGGACCAGGACCTCGTCGCCGACCTTGTGGCTGATCAGTGCCTGGCCCACGGGGCTGGTGGTCAGGATCTTGTTCTCGAGCAGGTCGACCTCGCCCGGGCCGACCAGCTGGTAGGTCTCGGTGTCGCCCGAGTCCAGGTCCTTGACCTTGACGGTCGAGCCGAAGACCACTGTGCCGGAGGCCGCGCCCGAGGCCATCTTGGCCCGGTCGATGATGTCGGCCGAGGCCAGCTGTCCCTGGAGCTGGCCGATCTTGGCCTCGATCTTGGCCAGCTCCTCGCGCGCGGCATGGTAGGCGGCGTTCTCCGAGAGGTCGCCCTGTTCCCGGGCGTCGTTGATGGCCTTGCGCAGCCCCGGCCCCTTGGCCTTGAGCACCTCGAGATCGGCCAGGAGCTTGTTGTAGCCCTCCCGGCTCATGGCGATGCGGTCCACGGTTCAGTCCCTTCTGTCCGGTTCAGAGCCCGTCTGCGGTCTATCCGGCCCGGCAACTAGGATAACCGCAGGGGACGGGGGGTCAAGGGTAATGGAAGGGCGGCGGAAACAGGATCCGACGGATCGGTCGAACCGGACAGACCCGTCGAATCGGATGCCCTGCGGTGAGCGGGCTCACCCCTTGAGCAGCTTCTCCAGCCGATCGATGCCCTTGTTGATCTTCTCGCGGCTGGTGGCGAAGGACAGCCGCACGCAGCGGTCGTCGCCGAAGGCCGAGCCGGGCACGAGCGCCACGTGGGCCTTCTCCAGGCACACCGAGGCGAAGGTCAGGGAGTCGGTCATCTTGACGCCCGCGTAGCTCTTGCCGTAGCAGCCGGAGACGTCCGGGAAGACGTAGAAGGCGCCGTCGGGCTTAACGCACTTGACGCCCGGCAGCTTGTTGAGTCGGTCGACGATCAGGTCGCGCCGGCCCTCGAACTCCTTCCTCATGGTCTCGAGCTCCCTGGCGCCGCCGTCGTTCTGGGTGAGCGCCGCGGTCGCCGCCACCTGGCACATGGTCGAGGGGTTGGAGGTCGAGTGGCTCTGGAGGTTGGCGGCCGCCTTGATCACCGCCGCCGGGCCGGCCGCGTAGCCGATCCGCCAGCCGGTCATGGCGTAGCTCTTGGAGTGGCCGTTGACCACCAGGGTCCTGGCCTTGAGCTTCGGCTCGAGCGCCGCGATGCTGGCGTGCTTCATGCTCCCGAAGACCAGTTTCTCGTAGATCTCGTCGGAGATCACCCAGACGTCCTTGTCGACCAGGACCGCGGCAATGGCCTTAAGCTCCTCCGGCGAGTAGACCGCGCCGGTGGGGTTCGAGGGGCTGTTGAGAATGACGGCCTTGGTCTTCGGGGTGATGGCCTTGGCCCACTGGGCGGGAGTGAGCTTGAAGCCCTGGTCGCCGCCGGCCAGCGGCATGACCGGGATTCCGTCGGCCACGCGGACCATCTCCGGGTAGCTCACCCAGTAGGGGGCGGGGATGACCACCTCGTCGCCGGGGTTGACCATGACGTCGATGAGGTTGTAGATGACGTGCTTGGCGCCGCAGGAGATGAGCACCTCCTTGGCGGGGTCGTACTCCAGGCCGTTGTCCTTCTTGAGCTTGGCGGCCACGGCCTTCTTGAGCTCCATGGTGCCGGAGGCCGGGGTGTAGCGGGTCTGGCCCTTGTCGATGGCGGCCTTGCCGGCCTCGCAGACGTACTTGGGGGTGTCGAAGTCCGGCTCGCCGGCGCCGAAGCCGACGACGTCCACGCCCTCGGCGGCGAGCTGCTTGGCCTTGGCGTCCACGGCCAGGGTCACGGATTCGGCGATCTTTCCGGCGCGGTCTGCAAGCTTGGGCATCTGCTGGACTCTCCTCTGAAACGGCGGGGCGCGCAACTGCGCAACCCCGGACATCGCGGACCCGGGGCCGGGCCACCACGGCGCGGCCCCCGGATCGGCGGGGATTATAGGCGCCTGCCGGTGGGCGTCAACGCCTGCGGGCAGTCGCGGCTTCCTTGACAACCGCCCGGGGCCCGGCTTAAATAGCCTTCCGGAAAGGCCGATTTTCGGCCTGAGAAGTCCCGCTCCCCGCGCGTCTACAGCCCAGAGGAGGGGCCCCATGAGGTTGAGCCTCCGTTTCGCTGCTTTGCTGGCGGTCGTCGGGTTGACAACGTTGATGGGCTGCTGCCCCCGGGAGGTCTGCGACCGGGGCCCGAAGCTTCGCAACGACGTTAAGGACTACGTGCGCCACCAGAGGGAAGTGGCCTCCGACATGGTCGGCGACGTGGAGTCCTACGTGGACTTCAACCTCGGGCTGATGGCCCGGCTGCAGGCCGACATGGTCGCCTACGTCCGCCACCAGAAGGAACTGCCCGCCGAGCTGCGCGACGACGTCAAGGCCTATCTCGACTACAACCTCAAGCTGGCCTCGGCGCTCCGCCAGGACCTGCGCGACTACGTCCGGCACCAGAAGGCGCTGATGAGCGAGCTCGATGACGACGTCAAGAGCTACATCGCCGCCGAGAAGGAGCGCCCCGCCAAGCTGCTCAACGACCTGCGCGACTACGTCCGGGCCCAGATCGAGAAGATCGACGACCTGACCGCCTCGGTGGACGCCTACTGCAAGTCCAACGTGGCCCTGGTCGCCAAGCTGCGCGACGACGTGCGCGACTACTTCCGCCACCAGAAGGAACTGGCCGCCGAGCTGCCCGAGGACGTCAAGGCCTACGTGCGCTCCGAGCTGGTCGAGCGGCCGCCGAAACTCCGGGCCGATCTGGAGCAGTACGTCCGGCACCAGCTGACCGAGCTGCCCCCCGAGATGGCCAAGTCGCTCAAGGCCTTCTGGGAGGCGAACCTGGTCCTGGCCGACAAGCTCCGGACCGACGTGCGCGATTACGTCCGGCACCAGCAGGCCGTGGCCGCCGAGCTGCCCGGCCAGGTCGAGGCGTACTTCGTGTCGCAGGGCGAGCGCGCCCAGGCCCTGGTCGTCGACGCCCGCGACTATGTCCGGCACCAGGAGCAGGTCGCCGCCGAGCTGCCCGGGGACGTGGGGGCCTACGCCCGTTCCGAACTGGTGGAGCGGCCCACCAAGCTGCGCGAGACGGTCCGCGACTACCTGCGCTACCAGCGCGCCAAGATCCCCGAGGCGGTGGACAGCATCGATGCCTACGTGTCCTCGGAGGCCAGGCGGGTCAGCAAGCTGCGCGGGGACATCCAGGACTACTGGCGGTTCCAGAAGGAGCAGCTGGACGCCACCCGCAGGAACGTGGAGTACCAGCTGCGCTGCGATTCCGCCAAGGACGGGTTCTAGTAGCCCCGCCGCATCCGCCGGGCGCCGCCCGGCCGGCGTCGGGCTGGAGCAAGGTCCGGACGATCAGGCCATCGGGCGGGAGGTGCGGGATGTTCAGGGCATCGGCGGCGGTTCTCATGGCGATTGCTTTGGCGGGTTGCGCGAAGAAGAGCTTCGTCGACGCTCCCGTCAACTATGACCACCAGCTGCGCAAGGGCGATCGGACCGATCTGAGCTTCGTGGCGGCTCCGGTGGGCGAGGTGGTCGCCCAGATGGAGACCAAGTCCCACTGCCGGATAACCGTTACCAACCAGGCCAGGAGCGCCATCGCCGCCGGTGACCTCCGGATCACCGCGCAGGTCGAGCCGCTGCCGAAGGAGCTGGCCTTCAGCGTGCTGCAGGCCGAGCTGGAGTTCAAGGGGCTGGTGCTGATCGCCCAGGACAATGCCCTGGGCCGCCCGGCCTACGTCCTGGACCGCGCCAAGCTCCGCGAACTGTCCGTGCCGGGCGACGCCGCCCGGGTCTCGGCCAAGGGCGGGGCCGACTTCTGAGCCGGGACTGAGCCGAGGCGCTCTTGAGCAGTCAGCAGGGCGGCCCGCCGGAAGCCGGGGTTCTCGGCCGGCGGGCCGCGCGGCTTCTGGGGGCCATCGAGCTGCGCCTGGTGGCCGGCGCGGTTCTGGCCGTGGGACTCCTGGCCCTGGCCGGGCTGTTTCTTCTGGCCGAGCTGCTGGCCGCCGGTCTGGCCTTCGGCCCCGGCTGGCTCTCCGCCGCCGCCGAGCGCGCCGGTCCCCTGCTGTATTTCGCCGTCCTGCTGGCCGCCGTCTCAGTCCTGCTGCCGCTGGTGCGCCGGCCCGGCCGCGTCTACCTGGCTTCCCTGGCCGAGCGGGCCGGACCGGAGCTCTCCGGTCAGCTGGTGACCCTGGCCGAATTCGAGGCCGGGCGCTCCGACCTGGCTCCGGGAGCGGCGGAGCTCCTGGCCGGAAGGGTGGAGAGCGTCCTGGAACGCTCGCCGCTCGATCCGGGCCGGGCCGCGGCGGAGGAGCGTCCCTGGCGGCTGCCGGCCTTTGCCCTGGGGTCCGTCCTGGCCATCGGGCTGGGGCTGGCCGTCCTGGGGGGCGGCGCGTACCTGGGGGCGCTGGGCGAGCTCTGTGGCCTGGGCGACACCGGTCCGACCCGCATCGCCGACGTGCAGCCGGGCGACGTCGCGCTTGATGAGGGCGCGGAGCTGCCGGTCAGCTGCCGGGTCGGCGGGCGCCGGCCCGGCGCGGTGTTCCTGGTCTCCGGCTCGGTCAGCCGGGAGATGCTCTGCGGCGAGGACGGGCTCTGGCGGGCGGGGCTTGTGCCGCGCGGCGCCGGGAGCTACCGGGTCGAGGCCGAGGCCCGGAGCGGCCGGGTGGTGGCCGGGCCGTTCGAGCTGCGCATCCGGCCCCGGCCGCTGGCCAGGGTGGAGAAAGTGGTCTACCGCTATCCGGCGTACACCGGCTTGGCCCCGCGCGAGTCGGACTCGCCGGAGCTCGACTGCCTGGCCGGCGCGCAGGCCGAACTGGGCATAGCAGCGCGCGGCCCGGTCGAGTCCGTGGAACTCCGCCTGGACTCCGGGCCGAGGGTGGCGGCCAGGCCGGCCGGCGGCGGGCGCTGGTTCTGCTCGGTCCGCGTCGAACGCGTCGGCGCCTATTCCCTGTGGGTCGCCCCGCAGGGCGGGGGGGCCGCCCGGGAGGTGGCCGCCGGGCGGATCACCGCGCGGGCCGACCTCGCTCCGACCGCCGCGGCGCTCGCCCGCAAGCTGCCCGACGGGCGGGTGGCCATCGACTACCGCGTCGCCGACGACTACCGGTTGGGCCCGGCCAGGATGGTTTTCGTGGTCGGAGGCCGGCGCCGGGCCTACGAGGTCCCCGGCGTGGACGGGCGGCGCGAGAGCCAGGGCGCGGTGCTGGTGCCCTCCGAACTGCTGGCCTCCGCGGCGGCCGCCGACGGCATAGTCCGCTACCGCCTGGAGGCCGCCGACACCAGGAGCCCCGAGCCCAACCGCGCGTCCAGCCCCGACCAGGAGTTCCGCGCGGAGCGCGAATCCGCCCTGGCCATGGCCGGGCCGGTCCTGGAGAAGCCTCCGCTGCAGATGGGCGGCTCGCACGGTCGACCGGAGCAGCCCGGCGGCGGCTCCGGCGCCTCGTCCGGGGGCCAGGCCACGCGCCCGCTCGAGAGCCTCTACAAGCCCGAGGACGCCCCCGCCAAGCCGCCGTCGGACCCCGCCGGGGGCCAAGGCAAGACCGGAGATCCCGACGACCCGTATCTGGCCCCGTCCGGGGGCGACCCCGAGGATGAGCCGCCGGCCAGGAAACCCGACGGCGGACGGGGCCCCGGAGAGAGCGGGGCGGGGGATGGCGGCGGGCAGGGCGGTGTTCCCGAGCAGCCCAAGGTCAACACCCCCGACAAGGGCGGCGCCGGGACGGGACAGGGCGCGGGCGGCTCCGGCGAGGGCGGCGATACCCGCAACACTCCCGGCGGCAGGTCCTCCGGCGGCGGCAACTCCGGAACGAATGGCGGCGGCGACGGCGGAGGCTCGAAGCCTGTCGGGAAACCGCCCACCGGGAGCGAGACCGGTGTGGGCCAGGGTTCGCCGGAGCAGGTGATCCCCGGCAAGGTGAACATGGACGTCAAGCCGGGGGAACGGACGCTGCCCGTCGGCGGGGCGCCTCCTCCTCTGCGGACGGACTGGGGCGGCCAGCGGCGGGTCCCCGCCGGCGCCGGATCAGGCTCCGCACCGGGGGAGGTCAGGGCGCCGGACGGACGGCTGCAGGCCGGACCCGCGCCCGCGCCTGATGCTCAGACCCGCCCGGGCGGGCCGGCTCCGGGCCGGGCTCCGGTTCCGGCGGCCGATGCGCGCTATCGGCGCTACATCAACGACTACCTGGAGGCGATGGCCGCCGAGGGGCAGCGGGCGCCGTAGGTTTCCCCGGGATCCCGGAGCGGATAGGCGCCGTGCTCGGACACGGCCTCGTGCAATGCCTGGATGTGCTCCTCCGGCCAGGGCATGCCCTGGTCCGGGGAGCAGAAGTAGCCGCCCTCGCGGCCGAGCTGCCACATGCGCCGCACGGCCTCCCGGCGTATCTCCTCGGGCGGGCCGGCCACGATGACCGCGCTGCTCACGCCGCCCTGCAGCGCCATCCTCCCCTGGGTGGCGCGCCGGACCTCGTCGAGGTCGTTGGCGGTGGCCTGGACCGGGTTGAGGATGTTCACGCCCAGGTCCATGAACATCTCCAGGATCGGGGTGATGTGCCCGCAGCTGTGGAAGTTGATCAGCACCCCGTGCCGCCGGTACAGCTCGAAGAGCCGGCGGTACTCGGGGACCAGGAACTCCTGGAGGATCTCGGGGGACAGCAGCAGCCCGCCCTGGGTGCCCAGGTCGTCTCCCATGCTGACCATCTCGACGCCCAGCTTGAGGTAGTGCCGGGCCAGGCCCAGTTGGAAGTCCATGATGCCGTGGAGCAGATCGCGCACCGCCGCTGGTTCGGCGTAGAAGGCGCACATCAGTTCCTCCATGCCGACCAGCATGTAGCTCTTCTCCCAGAGCGTGTCCCGGTGGCTGCCGGTCAGGAACTCGCTGGCGCGGTCCCAGCCCCTGGCCTGCTCGTAGATCTGTCCGCAGATGCGCTCGTCGTCCGGGTCGGGCCAGCGGAACCCGGGCAGGTCCCCGGCCAGGTTCGCCAGCGGGTTGCCGCGCGGGAAGCCCATCACCCCGTCGTGCTCGCGGTGCCAGACCGTACCCCAGATGTCGGTCCACTGCGAGCCGACCGGCAGGTGATGGCCGCCGCCGGCGTAGCCCTGGTGATCGCAGCCCAGGTAGCTGATCCGCCGGCATGGCGGGGCTCCGACTATCCGCTCCGGGCGATCGAAGCGGATGATGCGCAGGGCGTTTTCCTTGGCGTTCATGCGGCGAGCTCCCGGCTCTCAGTTCCCAGTTCCCAGATCCCAGTTCCCAGTTCCCGGTTCTCAGCTCCCAGTGCCTGCTCGGGGAATTCAGCCGGGAGCCTGCATTTGGCTACTGGGCTCTGGGCTCTGGGATCTGGGAACTGAGAACTCGTTCTACCCGTGCACCCTCTCCGCCTGACGCGCGAAGCGCCGGAGCAGGTCGTCGATCCGGAACTTCTTGTGGGTCTTGAAGTAGGCGTGCACGGTGTTGTGGAATGGCCGGGTCCACTTCGCCGGGACGCCCTTCCTCCCGACCACCGCGCCGACGATGCTCCCGGCGGTGGCCGCGGTGCAGTCGTTGTCCAGACCCATGGCCACGGTCTCGCCGATGACCCGCGATACGTCGGTCCGGCCGATGGTCACGCCCCAGATGGTCAGCACTGCGTTGATGATGGTGTGTACCCGGTGCATCCCGGCGAAGCGCTTCTCGGCGGCGTCGCGCGCCTGGCGCCAGTTGCGGATCCGCGGGGAGACCCGCAGCGCCCAGCGAACGGCGTCGGCCATGGCGCAGTCGCGCGGGATCTCGGTGAGGCCCAGTCGCAGGGCCTCGACCGGATCATCCACCGCGAAGGCCGCGGCGATGACCGCCGAGAAGTACATCTCGCCGTAGACGCCGTTCCGGCGGTGGCTGAGGTAGGCGTCGCGCCAGGCCATGTCCGCGGCGAACTCCGGCCAGCCGGGGGCCATGTAGCCCCAGGGGTCGGAGCGGATGTCCGCGCCGATCCACTCGCAGTAGGGGTTGTCGGCCGCGCCGGCCCGGAGTGCCGGTACGCTCTTCTTCAAGTTCTCGAGCGCCACGTGCTCGGCGGTGCAGGCGTAGGGCAGGTGCTTGAGCCAGGCCTTGCCGTTGTCCGCGACGGTGAAGCGCGGGCCGAACTCCTCGACCACCAGGAGGCCGAGCAGCGTGTAGACGATATCATCGTCCACCGGCACGCCGTTCATCCGGTCGCGGGTGTAATCCTGGCGCGGGCTGAAGTCGTAGCGCTTCCGGAAGGGCTCGGGCACGTAGCTCCAGTACTCGGTGGGCGGGAAGTTCTGGCCGTTCTCGCGGGCCAGGTCCTGCATCTTGGGGATGTCCCAGAATTCGACCGGCGCGCCCAGGGTGCAGCCGGCCATGCGGGCCATGAGCGCGCCCTCCAGCCGGTCGGCGTATTCGGCGGCGTCGAATGACTTCCACATGCGGCGAGGGCCGGCCGGCCGGAGCTTCCGGATGGCGGCCAGGCTGTTGGGTTCGCGGGCGGCGAGCTTCGGGTCGGCCGGCAGCGCGCGCAGGCGCTTCAGCCCCGCGCCCATCGCCCGGCGCACGTCGGCCAGCACTCGCTCGACGCCCCTGGCGCCGTACTCGTGCTGCAGCTGGCTGTAGAGCTCGAACTGCTCGGCCGTCTTTTTGAGGTCTGCCACCTTGGGGTAAGTCATCGAGTCTTCTCCTTCGCTGCCAGGTAGGCCCCGGGACTTGCGCCCGGCACACCCATAGCATACACTCCCGGATCGGCGGAGGTCTACGCAGATGCGGCCAAAAACCATGCAGAATCGCGCAGAAGCGCCTATCAGACGGCAGTACGAGCCGGTTGAGCTGCCGGCCGACTTCCCGATCGTGGGCGGCGGCCGGCACTCGCCGTCAACCGAGCCGATCTCGCGCCTCCACCTCCACGACGGACTGGAGCTCGGCTACTGCTTTGCCGGCGCCGGGATCTTCATGGTCGAGGACAAGGTGCTGCCGTTCTCGGCCGGGGATGTCTCGGTGATCAACGACCGGGAGATGCACCTGGCCCAGAGCGCGCCGGAGGCGGTGAGCTCCTGGAGCTTCGTGCTGCTCGACCCGGCGCGGCTGCTGGGGGCGGCCTGCGAGGACCGCGACGTCCTGCGCGTCGCACCGCTGGGCGGCCCGGGCTTCGCCAACATAGTTAAACCGGCGGCCAGCCCCGAGCTGGTCGGAGCGGTGCGGCACCTGGTCGCGGAGCTGGAGGCCGCGCGCTCCGGCGAGCGGCCCGGCCACCGCGCGGTGGTCCGCGGGTTGGTGTTGGCCATCATGGGCATGCTCCACCGCCTGCCGGGCGCCGAGCCGGAGGCGGCTCCGCGGGAGCGCTCGGCGGCCGCCGAGGCCATCGCCCCGGCGCTGGACCACCTCTCCAGGCGCTATGCCGATCCGGTGGGCATGGGCGAGCTCGCCGAGCTCTGCGCCACGAGCGAGAGCAATCTGCGCCGGATGTTCCGGAAGGCCACCGGCCGCAGCCCGCGGGACTACCTCACCTATCTGCGGGTGCAGGTGGCCGCCGCGCTCCTGGACAGCACCGATCTGCGGGTCCTGGACGTGGCCGCCCGGGTGGGCTACCCGACGCTCTCGAGCTTCAACCGGCACTTCGGGCGGGTGATGAAGCGCGCGCCGCGCCAGTGGCGGAACCGGGCGGCCGGGGACTGACGCGGCTCGTCAGCGGGGCCCGGGGAGCTCGAAGACCCGACCCTCCTCGCGCGAGCGGTCGGCCAGGAAGCCCATCAGGTGGCCGTTGACCGAGTCGTCGATGCTCGTGCAGGAGATGGAGCGCGGCTCGTCGCGCATGAAGCGGACGAAGTCGGCTACCAGGCGCATGTCGCCGCCGCCGTGGCCGCCGAACGCCCCGGTCGTGTCGCCGGACACCTTGAGGTCCACGGTCTCCTCGGAGTACTCCGGGCCGCCGGGGGCCGGGGTGATCCTGCGCACCACGAAGCTCTCCGCGTCCATGCTGCCCTGGATCTCGCCGGTCGTGCCGATCAGGTGGATGGTCCGGTCGGCCTTGGAGCAGCCGCCGATCATGTTGAGCGTGGCCGTCGAGCCGTCGGCGAAGTCCACGGCCACCGACTGGTGGTCGACCACGTCGTTGCCGCACTTCCAGGCGCAGCGGCCGTAGGGCGACTCGTCGCGCATGTGCTGGTACATCCGCTCGGGCGTGGGGTTCTTCTCGTCCTCCAGGGCCGCCCAGGCGTAGAAGCGCCAGCGCCGGGGGTGGTCGAGGTAGTGCTTCCGGGCGGAGTACAGGCACTCCGGCTCGATGGGGCAGTCGAGCAGGCAGCGGGTCCCGGAGCGGGCGGGGGCCTTCTCCGGGCGGAACTGGAAGTTCGAGCCGAAGGACGCCACACGCACCGGCCGCACCCCGCTCTTCATCCAGGCCATGAGGTCCAGGTCGTGGCAGCTCTTGGCCATCAGCATGGTGGCGTGGCACTCGGCGCGCCTGGCCCATTTGCCGCGCACGTAGCCCACGGCCACGTGGTGGTAGCTGACGTGCTCGGTGTACTGGGCGTTGATGACCTCGCCGATGGTCCCGGCGGCCAGGCGCTCGCGGATCGCCGCGTAGAACGGCGCGTAGCGCAGCACGTGGCAGATCATGACCTTGCGGCCCCCGCGGCGGGCGGCCCCGGCCAGCTCCCACATCTCGGCCTCGTTCACCGCGAAGGGCTTCTCCAGGAGCATGTCGTAGCCGGCCGCCAGGAGCGGCAGGCTGGTGGGCACGTGCTGGTGGTCCATGGTGCCGTTGATGACCGCGTCGGCGATCTTCCCCCGGGCGGCGAGCGCCTCGGCGGAATCGAAGCAGTTCTCCGCCGGGAAGCCGAACTCGGCCTGCGCGTCGCGCCGGCGGTACTCGGTGGGGTCGGCCACGCCCACGATCCTGAGCTCCTCGGGGTGCTTCCTGGCGTAGGACGCGTAGAGCATGGCGCGGTGGCCGGCGCCGACGATCACGGCGGTGACGGGAGGCTTGGCGGCAGGCATGGGTGGCTTCTCGCTTTCTCTCCGGATGCGCGCCCATTCTAGCCGCCTCCCGCAAGGCGGCAAGCGACGGGTGGGGAACGTCAGGAGCCGGCTTGACGCGGGTTTGGGGCCGCGTACACTGCGGGCAGCAGCGAGGATGCGGCACCTCGGTTTGGAACTTGGGAGGACCGTCCGGAGAATACGGAAGGGAGAAACCATGGCCGAGGACAAGGAACAGGAGAAGTTGGTCGAGGCGGTCTATGCCTACGCGGCCGAGTTGGCCGGCCAGGGCAAGAGCCGCAGGCAGATCCAGCAGGCCCTGACCGAGAAGGGCCTGGACGCCGCGGCCGCGGAGACCGTGGCCGGCAACATCATGCAGGCCAAGGCCACGGAGTCGCGCAAGGCCGGTGTGCGCAACCTGATAGTCGGCGGACTGTGGTGCGGCGGCGGCACCCTGGTGACCATCCTGACCTTCGCCATGGCCTCCGGCGGCGGTGGCGGCACCTACGTCGTGGCCTGGGGCGCGATCCTCTTCGGCGGCATCCAGATGATTCGGGGGCTCTTTCAGATGATGGCGGGGTAGGGGGGCGAGTCATGGCCGACGACAAGAAGCCGGAGGTCCCGGGAGGTGGGCTCTATTTCGTCACCGCGGGGCTGATGGCCGCCGTGCTCTGGGCCTGGTACCTGCTCGAGCGCTTCACCAACCTCCGCGTGGTCCGGGAGGGAGGGACGGCCCAGACCGAGCCGGTACACATAGCCGTCGCGTTCATCGCCACCCCGATCCTCCTGATCGGAGCCTTGGTGCTCTGGCGACGCGCGGTGGGCATCGCCGAGAACGGCGTGCCGGCCGAGGCGGTGATTCGGTCGATTGGCGGGGAGGTCCAGGGCTACCGGGACGTGAGCTTCGACTATGAGTTCGAGGGGCGGAGCTACTCGAAGAAGATGAGCGTGGTCGGCATCGTGGTAGAGAAGCTCGCCCCCGGCCAGACCCTACGCATAGTCGTCGACCGGCGCAGCCCGGATCGTGTGGCAGTCAGTAACGTGCAAAGGCCGCCAGCCGACTGAGCGCGGTCCACGCCTCCTGCGGCTCGATGCCGAGATCGGCACATGAAGAAGGGCCCGGCTTTCGCCGGGCCCCTTCTTCACGTCGACTGTCCGGGCGCCGGTTTCAGGCCTGCGCCGGAGCCGCCGCCTTGGCGTCCTCGAGGCTCTCGGCCTCGCGCCGCAGCAGCTGCTTCCACTTCTTGTCGGCCTCGGCCTGGAGTTCGTCGATGATGTGCTTGTTCTTGTCGTTGAAGAGGTGCTTGAAGCGCCCCTGGCCCTTGAGCCAGTCGGTGATGGGCAGCTGGGTCTTGGGCTTGTAGTTGATCTTGTAGAGCCCCTTCTCGACCTCGAAGAGCGGCCAGAAGTTGGCCTCGACCGCCAGCCGGGCGTACTCCACGCCCTGGTCAACGCCGATGCGCCAGCCGCGGTGGCAGGGGGCCAGGACGTTGATGAAGGCCGGCCCGCCGCAGTGCAGGCCCTTGTAGATCTTGTCGCCGAGGTCGCGGATGTTGTGGACCGACGCCTGGGCCACGTAGGGGATGTCGTGGGCCACCAGGCATGCCGTCAGGTCCTTGCGGTGCTGCTCCTTGCCGGGCTTGGCGGTGCCGGCGAAGCTGGTGTTGGTCTCGGCGCCCTTCGGCGTGGCGCTGGAGCGCTGGATGCCGGTGTTCATGTAGCCTTCGTTGTCGTAGCAGATGTAGAGCATCTCGTGGCCGCGCTCCATGGCCCCGGACAGCGACTGGAAGCCGATGTCATAGGTGCCGCCGTCGCCGCCCATGGCCAGGAACTTGAACTTCTCCTTGACCTTGCCGCGCTTGGCCAGCACCCGGTAGGCCGCTTCGGCGCCGGAGAGCGTCGCCGCCGAGTTCTCGAAGGCGCAGTGGATGTTAGAGCACTTCCAGGCGCTGAACGGGTAGATGGTGGTGACCACCTCCATGCAGCCGGTGGCGATGGAGGTGACCAGCTTCTCGTCGTCCTCGACCATCTTCAGGGCCAGCCGGATCATGAAGGGCGCGGTGCAGCCCGAGCAGGCCCGGTGGCCCGGGGCGAGCATTTCCGGCTTGTGGGAGAGCTTCTTGAGGTTGAGTGCCATCTTCGCCATCCTTCCAGCCGCTCCAGGCGGCTAAACGTAGTTGTATCCGTACCAGGGCAGCTCGAGCGGCAGCGCCGCGCCGAGCAGCCGGCCCAGTTCCCCGCGCCCCTCCAGGAGCGCCTTCTCGGTGCGCCCGGGCGTGCCGAAGACCACGCGCAGGGCGTCGGCCTCGGCCAGCTCCAGGCACTCGGCGTCCAGGCAGAACGCCGTTCTCCCCGGGCCGGGCTCCTTGGCGGAGAGCTTGCCGGCGCGGGCTCCGGCCCGCTCCAGAAGCAGCTCCGCCGTCCTGCCCAGCAACTGGGGGAGGTTGACCAGCTTCACGGTTCCGCCGATTCCCGGGGCGGCCTTGGCCTCCAGGCCCCGCGCGGCGAGCTCCGCGCCCAGCGCCGCGTCCCGGGCGGGGACGTGGACGGTCAGGGCCGGCAGCTCGCAGGCCGCCGCCATGGCCGGCAGGGCCTCGGCCACCGCCGATCGGCAGCCGGCGTACTCGCCCAGGAGCATGGCCGTACCCGGCGCGTCCTTCATGGCCGGCAGCCGCGCCGCCGCGTAGGCCACCAGCTCGCCGCCGCGGCGGATGCAGAAGAGCCGCGCCGGCCGGTTCATGCACCAGCGGCCGGCCAGGATGTCGGCCCACTCCGAAGGTGCGCGCAGGAAGCGCACCGGCTCGGCCCGGTAGAGCGCGGCCAGGGCCGGGGCGTCGCCGGGCGCCGCCTGGGCGACCGAGACCCCGGAGCGCCAGCCGGCGGCCGTCCCGGCACGGAAGGAGAACTCCCGGGCCCTTCCGACCGCTCCGGCGCCGTTGCGGGTGTAGAGACCGCGACCGCCCGAGATCAGGGCGAAATCCACCCCGTCGCCGCGCATGGCCGCCAGGCAGTCCAGGAACAGCCTGGTGCCCAGCCCCTTGCCCTGCGCATCGGCCCGGGTGCAGACCGCGCCCACGCAGCCGACGGTCACCCGCGTCCCGAGCATCAGGACGTCGTGTTTCCGGTAGCCGCAGTGCGCCAGCAGCTGGCCGCCCTCGGCCACGACCCGCAGGCGCGGGGCATTGTCCCTGTTGAGGTAGTAGGCGAACTCCCGCCCCATGTCCCCGCCGTCGGCGCGGAACACGGCGTTGCAGAGCGCCACCAGCTGGGGCAGCTCTTCGGGCCGGAGGGGGCGGGGGCCTTCCACGGGAGGCGTCCTGGCGCCGCGGCTACTCGCGGAGCCCGACGTAGTTCTCGACGGTCTCTATCCGGCCGCCGGAGGCCAGCTTCTTGAGGCCCTCGAAGATCCCGCGGATCTGGGTGACGTTGATGTCCCGTCCGCCGATGCCGTAGATGTGGCTGACCATGGGGACCTTGAGCCCGGCGCCGTAGGCCGCGCCGCGGATCTCGTTGAACACCGGCCCGCCCTCCAGGCCGAAGGAGAAGCTGCGGTCCATCACCGAGACGGCCTTGCAGCGGCCGAGCGTCGCGCAGAGCTCCTTGCCGGGGAAGGGGCGGAAGCAGCGGATCTTGACGAGGCCGGCCTTGACGCCCTCGTCGCGCAGCTCGTCGATGGCCGCCTTGGCGGTGCCGGCGGTCGAGCCGAGGGCCACCACGGCCAGCTCGGCGTCGTCCATGCGGTAGTTCTCGAGCAGGTCGTAGCTCCGGCCGGTGATCTGGCCGTACTCGCGGCCCACCTTCTTGATGACCTCCGGGGCGTTGAGGAAGCCCTGGACCTCCTGGCGCTTGTGCTCGAAGAGCCAGTCGGGCAGGTCCAGCGGCCCGTAGGTCACCGGGTGCTGGGCGTTGAGCAGGTAGTTCTCGGGCTTGTACTCGCCCACGAACTTGCGGACCACCCCGTCGTCGGCAATGATTTCGACCCGCTCCATGGTGTGGCTGATGATGAAGCCGTCGAAGGTGACCATGACCGGCAGCATCACCGACTTGTCCTCGGCGATGCGGAAGGCCTGGATCATGTTGTCGTAGGCCTCCTGGCTGTCCTCGGAGTACAGCTGGATCCAGCCCAGGTCGCGGCAGCCCATGGTGTCGGAGTGGTCGCAGTGGATGTTCAGCGGCCCGCTGATCGCGCGGTTCACGACCGGCATCACGATGGGCAGGCGCAGGGAGCTGGCGATGGCCACGATCTCCCACATCAGCGCCAGGCCGTTGGCGCTGGTGGCGGTGACCGCGCGGGCGCCGGCGGCCGAGGCGCCGACCGTGGCGCTCATGGCGCTGTGCTCGCTCTCCACGTTGATGAGCTCGGTGTCGACGGCCCCGTTGGCCACGTACTCGGCGAACTTGTGCATCAGTTCGGTCTGGGGGGTGATGGGGAAGACCGCGGCGACGTCGGGGTTGACCTGCTTGAGGGCCTCGGCGGCGGCCTCGTTGCCGCTCAGGCCCATGATCTCGTGGGGCGTGAACTTGGAGCCCGCCCCCTTGCTGACTGCGGTGGTGGACACTTGCGCGCCTCCTTACTTCTTCTCGGCCTTGGCGGCCTCGGTTTCCAGGATCATGGTGATGGCCTTCTCGCCCTTCACCGGGCACATCTTGGCGCACAGGCCGCAGCCCTTGCAGTGATAGTAGTCGAAGCCGCTGAACTTCTCGTCCTTGACCACTATCGAACTGTCCGGGCAGAACGCCCAGCACTGCAGGCAGTGGATGCAGCGGTCGGCGTGCCACACCGGCCGGTAGGTCCGCCAGGACCCGGTGTTGTACTGCTCGCTGGTGCCCGGCTCGACCAGGCCGCCGATGGCCACGTCGCGCCAGCCCTTGACCTTCTTGACCTCAGCCATGAATCGCCTCTCCGTTCTAGTTCCGAATCCGTCGGACCCGGCTACCCGGCCTTGACCTCTTCGAAGGCGCGCTTCAGCGCGCGGTTGTTGCCGTCGACCACCTTCTGGCCGAACTTGCGGCCGAACTTCTTCTCGATGTCGTGGGCGAAGGAGTCGATGGGCAGAAGCCCGGTGATCTTCATGAGCGCCCCGATCATGGGCACGTTGGGGATGGCCCGGCCGATCTCGTCGAGGCCGATCTTGTTGGCGTCGACCACGAAGACCTTCTGGCCGGTCTTGAGCTTGAGGCTCTTCCTGACCTCGGCGGCGCCCTTGGCGGTGTTGATCAGCACCGGGCAGCCCTCGGCCAGCAGGTCGCAGACGTCGACGACGTCCAGCAGGGTGTCGTCGAAGACCGCCACCGCGTCGCAGCTCTCCAGGGAGCTGTGGATGGTGATGGGCGCGTCGGAGATGCGGGTGTACCCGCGGACGGGCGCGCCCATGCGCTCCGGCCCGTACTCCGGGAATCCCTGGCTGTACTTGCCCTGGGCCAGGGCCACGTCCGCGACCATGGTCGCCGCGGTCTTGGCTCCCTGGCCTCCCCGCCCGTGCCAACAGATGCCGTAGATTTTGGCTGCCATCAGGTTCTGACCTCCGAATCGTCCCGGGCCTGCGGTCGGGTCTCCTGCGTAGGATCGCCTCGCAGGCAAAACATGCCCGCGTCAATCTTAGTGACGGGTTTGCGGGGTGTCAAGGACGATCGAGGCGCTGCTTGCGCAAAGCCCCGGCCGGGCGATAATCGTCCGGCGATGCTCCGGAGGCCACGATGAGCAGGAAGGGGAGCCCGGCCATGTACGCCATCCGTCCGTTCCTCTCGGCCGTCCTCGCGGCCGGGGCGCTGACCATCGCCGCCGGAGGGGCGGCCGCAGGGGAGGGGCCGGAGCCTCCGGCCGGGGCCGCCCCGGCGCCCCAGGCCGTCGAGATCCCCATGCGCGACGGCAAGAAGCTCGCCGCCGACCTCTACCTCCCGGCCGGCGCCGGCCCGGAGCGGCGCTTCCCGGCCGTCCTCATCCAGACGCCCTACAACCGCGCCGCCTACTCGCGGCCGGGGAACGAGCACGCCGGCCGGACCTTCGCGGACCGCGAGCACTACGCCTACGTGGTGGTCGACTGGCGGGGCTACTACGGGTCGAAGGACGCCGGGGGCGGGCTGATGCCCGGCCGGCTGCGCGGGCTCGACGGGTTCGACGCGGTCGAGTGGATCGCGCAGCAGGACTGGTCCGACGGCAAGGTCGGCACCTGGGGCGCCAGCGCCCTGGGCAAGGTCCAGTACGACACCGCGGTGACGCATCCCCCGCACCTGGTCTGCTGCGTGCCGCTGGTGGCCAGCTACGGCCAGGCTTACGAGGACTTCTACGGCGGCGGCGTCTTCAGGAAGGCCTACGCCGACAACATGGAGCTGGTCGGCTGGGGCGCCATCGCCGGGTTCGCCAAGGCCCACCCGCTCCGCGACAGCGTCTGGAAGCTGGCCGAGCGCGCGCCCGAGTTCGGCAAGATCGACGTGCCCGTGCTGCTCGTCACCGGCTGGTCGGACCACGGCCTGGACCAGCAGCTGGAGACCTTCCGGCGGCTGCGCGCGGAGGGCGGGGAGAAGGCCCGGAAGGGGTCCCGGCTGTTCATCGGCCCGTGGGAGCACGCCGGGGTCGACGCCGGCGCCCTCGGCGAGCTCAAGTTCCCGCAGGCCGAGGGCGCCGCGACCAGGGCGGCCGGCCAGTTCTTCGACTACTGGCTCCGCGGCCGGAAGGACAACGGCCTGGACAAGGTCCCGGCCGTCCGCTGGTACCAGACCGGCGCGGACCGCTGGGCGGAGGCCCCCGCCTGGCCGCCGGCCGGCCGGACCGAGAGGCCGCTGTATCTCTCGGCCGACCGGGCGCTGTCCGGCGAGAGGCCCGCCGGCGAGGCCGCCGCCGAGGAACTGGCCTACGACCCGGCCGACCCGTCGCCCACCGTCGGCGGCGCCAACTTCGCCCTCAAGGTCAGGGCGCTGGCCGCCCCGAACCAGGCCCTGGCCGGCCCCTTCGACCAGCGCGCCAAGGTCGAGGGCCGGAAGGACTGCCTGGTCTTCACGACCGCGCCGCTGGAGGAGGATCTGGCCTTCGCCGGCGGCGTTCGGGCGAGGCTCTTCGTCTCGACGGTCCGCGCCGACATGGACTTCGCCGTGCGGCTCTGCGATGTCTGGCCCGACGGGCGCTCGATGCTGGTGACCGACGGCATCCGGCGGCTGTCGCTGCGCGAGTCTTTCGACAGGGCCTCCGCGGTGAAGCCCGGCCAGGTCTACGAGCTCGCCGTGGCGCTGCCCGCCGCCGCGCACACCTTCCTGAAGGGCCACCGCGTCCGCGCGGTGATCACCGCCTCGAACCACCCGCGCTTCGCGCTCAACCCCGACGCCGTCAAGGATGGGGTCAGCGGGGAAGGGGAGGTGCCGTTCGCCCCGGCGCCGGCCGTGCAGCTCTGGCGCGGCGGAGAGCGCCCCTCGGCGCTGGTGCTGCCGGTGATGCTGGATGGGAAGAAGGCGGAGTGAAGGCCTGACTCAATAGCTCCTGCGCCCTTGGGCGCCAAGAGCGGTTTCATGATGTTGTCTGGCATCGGAGGGGCCTGGATGGATCCGGCGGACGGGATGAAATCATTGCCCTCGCCTCGCTCCGGCCACCTGTGCCGCATCGTTGCCGTGGCCCTGATTGCAGTCGGGCTGCTATCGGTCCTCGTTTTCCCGGGCACCAGGGAGATCGCGCTTTTCAACCTTCAGCAGGTGGTCCCGGCGCGCGAGGGATCCACCTACTACAGCGTCTGGCACATACCCAAGAGCTACGAAGGCTGTTTCCAGGACCACATCCAGCTTCCCAGGTGGCGCCTGTGGAAGGGCGAATACGAACGCCGCAGGGGCGACTGGCGAATCCATGCGGCCAGGGGATGCCGGCCATCGTGGGCGTGGGAGGGAGGCCGGTCTGCCGGCCGGGCCGGCAATCCCTGGGCACGCGTCGAGGAGTCCGAGCGGGAACTGTCCGAGGCTGCCCGGCTCGCCCCCGACCGGCCGGAACTTCACTGTGCCATCGCCATGATGATCATGAATCGGGAGGAACTGAGGCCAGCAGGACGCTGGGAATACCGGGACAATGTGCGGATTCCGAAGCCGGACTGGAGGTCGGGGAGTGTGTCGCCGGCCCGGCTCGAACGGATCTGGCGGGAGTTGGACGAGGCCAAACGACTCGACCCGGGCAACGGCTTCCCCCTGATCGTGGAAGCGGCGGCCCGGTTCGCAGTGGGAGAGGATTCGGAGGCTCTCGCGGCGCTGAACAAGGCCAAGGTCTGTGCCACCGTGCAGGACTACTGGCCGAGGCTTTGGCGGAACTACTCCTCCTTCCTGGAGAGCCTTGGCGTGCCAACAGTGGAGGCCGCGATTGGAGACAGGCCGAGCTTCTCGGCTTGGCAATATGTTCTGTTGAGCACCCGCGATGTGCTGGTGGCCAAGGCGAATGCAGAGGTGGCGTCCGGCCAGCACCACCAAGTCGCGAAGCTCGTCAGCCTGGCGGCCGTGGTCGGGGATGCCGTGGAGTCCGGCACGGGGTCGCCTCCGGGGATGCTGTTGTGCCTGCGGCAACTAACCGTGGCAGGCTCGGCGCAGTCGGAAGAAGCTCAGTTGGCGGCGAGCCTGGCCTACTTGTGGGAGCACGGGGAGTCTGCCCTGGCTGACCGGGCGCAGGCGCTAGCGGTGGGCTGGGAGGCCCACAGCCAGGCCCGGCAAGCCGCCTCCCAGCGGGAGACACTCCTGGCCTTCCGCAGTACCGGCGTCCTGATTGCCTCTGCGGTGGTACTGCTCCTCGCCATCGGGGTGACTGCCCTGTGGCTGCTGTCCACCTTCTGGCCTTCCGGTGACCGCCCGGAGGTGTGTGGTTGGCGCCGGCTGACCCTGCACGCCTTCTGTCTGCTGACAGCACCCCTGACTGCGGCCTCTGCGGAAGCGGCGAGTTTCAGCTTCCAGATAGATATCATGTACAAAGGGGAGCCTCCCTACGAGCCTCCTGCCTTGGTGATGTGTGCTTCGCCTCTGCTGCTGTTGTTCCTGGGAACCTTGATGGTCTCGATCACCAGAAAGGACCTCTCCCGGGATATGAGGTGGCGTGGGGAGTGGTCAGGTTCCAAAGAGTGGTTGCTCCGGGGTCTGGCCGTCTTCCGACAGTTCGTCCTGGTTCGGGCCGTCGTCTACTTCGCCTTCGCCTACATCGCGTTGGTCTGGGCGGCCCACTTCGTCCGCCAAGCGGCTGCGGCTCAGAGCCTGGGATGAGCACCTTGCCGGGCTCGAGGGCTGGGGTTGGTGCGCAGAAGGGGAGGTCCGTTCCCTGGTGGTTCTGGGCGGCAGTCATGATCCCGGTACTCGTGGCCGCCGGCGGGTTCTGGTTCCTCACGAGGACCGAGTCCGGCCGGTTGCTGTGGCTGGATTGGCAGTATCGGATCCCGTGGATTCACGTGAGACTGCCGGTGTCCGGGCAGCCACCGTCAAGTGCTTGGGGTTCCAAGGAGGTCATGAGCGTCCAGATCGACAAAGATGGCCAGTACAGCTTGGGACAGGATTTGACCGACCTTGGCAAGATTGAGGCCCAGTGCAGAGCGTGGTCTGCTGCTCACATCGATGCCGACGGGCGATCTCTGCTAACAGTGCGTATCATAGCAGACAGGCGGTGCCGAGCTTCGCACGTCGTCAAGGTGATAGAAACGGCGAGGCGGGGCGGAGCCTGGAGATTCGGCCTTCTGGCAATGAGTAGCCAACCGCCGGAGTCGGGCGCGGGCAGATCGCATGTCCGGATCGACCTGTGGTACTTAGGCAGGGCTACCGACGTCGAGGAAGTTTTCCCCGCTCCGGACTGGTCCGTCCAGGACTTGGTCCGGGAGTTGGACCGGTTCGAGTCCGCCGGCGTCACCAACTACTGCGTCGGCAAGTACAAGCTGGACTGACTCCACGTCCTCGTCCTCGTTCTCGTTCTCGTTCTCGTTCTCAGCGAGGCGGAGCCGAGCGGTTCTCGTACTCGGGTCCCGAGGGATGTCGAGAACGAGAACGAGAACGAGGACGAGAACGACTGTGGGGTGTCCCCCCGCCCTCCGTTTTCCCTTGCCCCCGCCTCCGCGCCGGATGTATAATCCCCGCATGGCCACCAAGAACCTCAACCTCAAGGACATCAAGCTGCTGGTCCTGGACGTCGACGGCGTCCTGACCGACGGCCGGCTCTACTTCAGCGCCCGCGGCGAGGAGATGAAGGTCTTCGACGCCCGGGACGGCGCGGGCATAAAGTACCTGCTGCGCGCCGGCGTCGACTGCGCCTTCCTGACCGGCCGGGAGGGCTCCGTGGCCCTGGCCCGCGCCCGCGAGCTGGGCGTCAAGCACGTGATCGGCGGCGCCAAGGAGAAGGAGCCGGTCCTGCGCGGGCTGCTGGAGTCCATGAAGCTCGCCCCGGCGCAGGCCGCCTTCGTGGGCGACGACCTGGTCGACCTGCCGCCCATGCGCATCGCCGGGTGGTCGGCCTGCCCGGCCGACGCCGCGGCCGAGGTCCGCGAGGCCGCCGCCTACGTGGCTTCGGCCGCCGGCGGACACGGCGCGGTCCGCGAGATCATCGAGCACCTCCTGAAGGAGCAGGGCCGTTGGGCGGAGATAATGGCCCGCTACCGCCCGCAGTGAGCCCGGGACGCGGCGGGCGGCTGCTCGGCGCGCTCGGCGCCCTGGTGGGCGTCGGGCTGGTCGCGGTCCTGGCCTGGCGCGTCGGCTCGGCCTGGCTCGGCGGCGCGCCCGATGGCGGCGACGCGCCCGAACCCCGGGCGCCGGTCAAGAGCCCCAGGCCGGTCGGCGTGCAGCACTCCGGGGCGAGCACCGACGGCGAGATCCGGGTCTACGACGAGAAGACCGGCCGGCTCTCGCTCACCCTGCGCTTCGGCAAGTCGGTGCTCAAGGACCGGATCCTGACCCTCGAGAAGCTCGAGCTCCGGCGCGTCCTGGACGGCGAGAAGGGCGTGCTGGTGGCCAAGTCGGCCGGCGGGGTCTACTACCAGGACACCGGCTCGGGGACGCTCTCCGGCGACGTGCTGGTCCAGCGCACCCCGCCCGGCGCGGCCGCGCCGGACCTGGAGCTGCGGTCCGCGTCGCTGGCCTGGGACCACGCCGCCGGGGTGCTGTCCACCGCGGACCGCGCCGAGGCGACCTGGACCGACCCGCAGACCCGCCGGAAGGTGACCGTCGCCGGCACCGGCCTGCGCGCCGAGCGCTGGGCCGAGACCGTGCGCCTGGCCCGCGACGTCTGCGTGACCCTGACCGAGTCGGCCCTGCCGAGGCTGCCGCTCTCCGGCAAGGGGGCCAGGGGCGGCGGGGCCGGCAAGGCCGCCGCCGAAGCCGGCCCGGCGGTCACGGTCGTCACCTGCTCGGGCCCGGCGACCTTCGACAACCGCGTCGACCTGGGCTGCCGCCGCGTGCTCTTCGTGCGCGAGGTCAAGGCCGTCCGCCAGGAGGCGCAGATGACCTGCAACCGCCTGGAGATCCTGCTGGCCCCGGACGGCGGCTCGGGCCGCGAGGGTGCCGACGTCTCCGCCGTCGACCGGGCCTGCGCGGGCGGCTCGGCCGCGGCGGTCGTGGTGCGCGGGGTGATCGGGGCGCTCGCCGCGCAGCCGGCCCCCCGCCGCGAGCCCTCCGCCAAAGAGGGGCCCGACGGCCGGGACATCCTGGCCCGGCAGGAGATGGTCGACTCGGTGCTGGCCACCGGCGCGGTGGTCATCTCCGGGCCGGAGGGCCTGGCCCGCGGCGAGCTGGCCTTCTTCGACCGGCCCGGCGGCTGCGTGTGGCTCGACGGCGGGGCCAACGAGCCGGCCGAGGTGATGCGCGGCGAGAACCAGCTGGTCTCCCAGAGCTTCCATTTCAACCTGCGCACCGAGGAGATGACCAGCGAGGGCCGCGGCCGCGCCACGGTCATCCACAAGGGCGACGTGAAGCTGCCGGGGAAGCCGTGAGGCGAGGCGGAACTGCGAACCGCAGAATGACGAATAATGAATTTCGAATCATGAAGGAGCCGGGGAGCGGGCGAGCCGGACTTCGGAGTTCGGCATTCGGCATTCGACACTCTGCGGTTCGATGTTCGGCTCTGGTCATGTTCTGGCTGTTTTCCTGCGCGTCTCTGTGCCTCTGCGGTGAAGCCCCGGGCGCCGACCCCGGCGCCGAGCCGCCGCTCTCGGTCAGCGCCGACCGGGCCGTCTCGCAGCGCGCCGGGAAGGACGCCGAGGGCCGCGACCTGACCCGGGCGCGCTTCACCGGCAACGTCGTCGCCGTCCGCGGGGACGTGACCCTGAAGTGCGCCGAGCTCGAGGTGCTCTTCGCCCGGGACGCGCGCGACGCCGAGCGGGGCGAGGCGGCCGAGCGGGGCAGGGCGCGCCAGGCGCGGGCCTCCGGCTCGGTGGTCGTGACCATGCCCGGCCGGCGGGCGGTGGCCGACGAGGCCGTCTACGACGTGGCCGCCGAACGCATCACCCTGTCGGGGAAGACCCGCCCGGTGATCTATCACGAGGGCGACGCCGTGGCGGCGGAGAGCTTCGTGCTGCACCGCACGGAGCGGGTGGCCGAGGCCCGCGGCCGGACCAGCGCCATGATCGCCCCGCGCAAGGCCGGGGCGGAGGCCGACGCCAACGCCGCCGCCGGCGACGCGAAGGCCGAGCCGCTCAAGGCCGGCCCCTCCGCCGGGAGGAAGACCCGCATCGACTCGACCGACGGAGCGGTTTACCGCGACGCGGAGCGCGAGCTCTTCATGAGGGGCGAGGTCGTGGTCCAGCAGGAGGGATTCCGGCTGCGCTGCGGGCGTCTCTGGGCGTGCTTCGAGCGCCGGCCGGAGAAGCCCGCGGAGGGGCCCGGGCAGGACGTCGTCCCGGGCGCCGGCGCGCTCAGCCGCCTGGTAGCCGCCGGCGGCGTCCGCCTGGAGACCGAGGCACGCACGGCCGAGTCGGAGCTGGCCGAGTACGACGCCGCCAAGCGGACGGTGACCCTGGCCGGCGAGCACGGCCAGCCCGAAATCCGCGAGGGCGGCAGTCGTCTGACCGCCCCGCAGATCGTCTACCACCTGGCCGAGGACCGCGTGGAACCGCGCGGCGGGCCGTTCAAGGCGGTCATCGAGGGTCGAGGCGGAGACCTGCCCGGCAGACGGTAGAGGCGGCCGCCGCGGGCCTCGTACTTCTCAAATCTGCGATCATCAATCGGCAATCGAAATATCCGTGGGTCCAGCGGCCCGGGGGCCTCACGGCGATTTCAGATTGCCGCTTGCGGATTTGCGGTTGCAGAAGTGCGGGGGCGGCTGCCGCGGGCTTCGCACTTCATAAATCTGCAATCTTCAATCGTCAATCGTCAATATCCGTGAGCCCAGCGGTCCAACGGCGATTTCAGATTGCCGATTGCAGAAGTGCGGGGGCGGCGCGGTTGCGGTGGGGTGGTGATGCAGGCGTATGGTGCTGTGTCACCGGGATCTATGGACATCAATGTTTCTCGTTAGCCTTTGGTTTCGGATCGCGTGCCCCGTCTTGCGCAGGGAGGCGCCTCCCAAGCGCGTTCAGCTGCGCGAGCACTGCCCGGCTGCCCTCGCTCGCCACCTCCTCGCAGGCCGCCTCCAGAAGGGTGCGCTCCAGAAGCAGTGGCTTGCCTTTGGCCGTGACCATCAGCACATCGAGAGGGATGGGCTCTCCGCTGGCGTTCTTGTCGCGCAACTCCACCACCTCAGCCCAGGCCACCGACCGCCGGAAGTGTGGCAAGAGGGGCCACGTGGTGACGATCACGAGCTGATCGACGGAAGCCCGGTAGTATTGCCGGTGCCATGCGCAGACAGTCAGCAGCATGGTGCAGGCCAGGATGAATCCCTCGATGATCGCAGTGGGGATCCAGTTGCCCAGGAAGTCGTGCCGCGTCCAGGCCAGAAAGCCGGCGGCGGCCAGCAGGCCGGCGGCTGGCAGTCCGAGCCGCAGCTTCAGGGGCGGGGGCTTCTGGCTTACGATGACGGATCCGTCGGCTTCACGGCGTACGACGGTGCCGCAGAGTTCCCGGACGGCCTCCTTCCCGCCACGTTCATGGGCCGCTAGGACTTCATCTACGGCCCGTTTGGCGGCCTCTTCCGCGGCGCGGTCCTGCTGGGCTGGCGACTGCTGAATCAGCCTGGTGATGACCCAGCCGGCCGCGCCCGCCAGCACGGTCACTAGCGCATACCCGTACTGGCCAACGATCAACATCGTGGCCGACAGGGCCAGCATCGCCAGGGAGATGGCCAGTTGCCCCACGGGCCAGGGGGATTTCTCCTGATCATCCATCACGGCAGCCTCCGGTGTCCTTCTTTCTTTGGCGCCCTCTCGGGAATCCGTTCTTTCATGGGCCGGTACGCCGCCATCGGCCGCCAGGTGCGGAGGGGGTTGCTGGTCTGGTCTGGTCTGTGGGCTCCGTCATACATCCTCCGCCCTCAGCTTACCCCGCCCGGCGGGGCTGCGCAAGGGAACTGCCGAGGCTACTTGGGGGCGGCCGTCGCGTGCTGCTTCTCGATGTTGGCCGCCTGCCATTCGCCGAAGCGCTGGCCGTAGAAGTGCCCGCGGTAGTGCCAGAAGGCCGCCTCCGAGCTAATGGCCGCAGCGTAGGTCCTCTCCGCCAGGTTCACGGTGAAGGCTCCCCAGGCGTACTTGCCGTAGCCGGCCGGCTTCATCCCCAGGGCAGCGAAGCGCTCCGGGTCCGCGCCCTCGAAGAGCTTCGGTTCGGCGCGCATGAGAGCCAGGAGCGCCGCCTTGGCCCTGGGCGCCTGGCGCTCCCAACGCGCCTCCAGGTCGTCGCCGTAGATGTCCAGCGTCGTCCAGCCCAGCAGGAAGTCGAGCAGTTCGCCGGGGTTGAAGCCCAAGCGGAGCGTTCCGCCCACGCCGACGACCGCCTCGACCTGGGTGTAGTAGTACGGCCGGTCCGAGACGGTCAGAAGGGGAATGAAGGGGAAGATCGCGTTGTAGGTCTTGTCGCGGTCCACGGCGGCGCGGTCGAATCTCCCCTCGCAGTACTCCAGGTTGAAGCCTTCGGCTGAGGTCAGGGGAAAGCGGATCTTGTCGGATGGCCACGGGAGCGGCACGGGACTGGCCATGTCCAGCACCTGGCCGGCCCGCTCCGAGAAGGGTTGCGTCAGGTGGAATCCCGTGCCTCCGCGGAAGCCGGCGAAGTCGGAGTTGAAGAGGGCGCCGACCTGAACTGGGCCCACCCGGGCCTTGGCCCCGCCTCCCGTCCCGACCGAGGCGCTGAATACGTCCTTGGCGTCCCGCCAGCGGTCGGTGAAGTATCCGCGCGGGCCGCAGCCGGCCGCCAGGGCGGGAGCCAGGACCAGGAGCGAAAGCGCGAGGCGGCGCATCGGGCTCTACCTCCTGAACTCATTCTCCCCGCCCCCCAGCCGCTGCGCAAGGGCTGGCAGGCGGGGTCCCCGGCGGATTTCCTGCATAAATCCGGCGGGGACCTGCGTGTAACGGGCGGGGGAAACCTCGAGGGGGGCAGGGCGCCGGTGGGAGGGAGTCAAATGAAAGGCGCGAAGTCAGGCATCAGGTGGGGTGTTTCGCTGCTGGCCGCCGGACTGCTGGGCGGCCTGGTCTTCTCCTTGGCCGGCCGGCCCGCCGGCTCGTCCCCGGGCCGCTTCGATTTCGACCTGGCCCAGACGGTCTCGCAGGCGGCGGAGGGCGGCGGCGACGCCGGGGCCTCGGCCGCCGGGCGCGACAAGGGCTTCAGCCGGCCGTTCATCGCCAGCGCCAGGGCGGTCATGCCCGCGGTGGTGCACATCGAGGTCACCCAGAGGGCCGCGGCGGCCGGCAACGAGGACTGGAACCAGTTCGAGGACGACTTCCTGAAGCGCTTCTTCGGGCAGCCCGGCGGGCCCGGCCGCCCGATGCGCCCGGCTCCGGAGGAGCGCCTGCGGCGCGGGCAGGGCTCCGGGGTGATCGTCGATCACCGCGGCTACATCCTGACCAACAACCACGTGGTCGGCCACGCCGACAGGATCCGGGTGCAGCTGGCCGACAAGCGCTCCTTCGACGCCAAGCTGGTGGGCGCCGACGAGCGCTCGGACGTCGCCGTCATCAAGATCGACGGCCAGGATCTCCCGGTGGCCAGGCTCGGCGACAGCGCCAAGCTCGAGATCGGCGAGTGGGTGCTGGCCATCGGCAACCCCTTCGGCCTGGACCAGACGGTCACCGCCGGGCTGGTCAGCGCCATGGGGCGCAGCCGGGTGGTGGACATCCAGAACGAGGACTTCATCCAGACCGACGCGGCGATCAACCCCGGCAACTCCGGAGGGCCGCTGGCCAACCTGGACGGCGAGGTGGTGGGCGTCAACACCGCCATCTACAGCCGATCGGGCGGCAACATGGGCATCGGCTTCGCCATCCCCATCAACATGGCCCGGACGATCATGCGCGACCTGATCGAGCGCGGCAAGGTGACCCGGGGCTGGCTCGGCGTGCGCCCGCAGGACGTCACCGAGGACATGGCCAAGGCGCTCAAGCTGCCCAGGCCCGAGGGCGCGCTGGTGGCCGAGGTGCTCGAGAAGGGCCCGGCGTCCAGGGCCGGCATCCGCGAGCGGGACGTCATCGTCGCCTTCGACGGCAAGGATGTCCGCAGCGCCAAGGACCTGGTCAACGCCGTGGGCTTCACGGCCGTGGACAAGGCCGTGGCCGTCAAGCTCTACCGCGACGGCAAGCTCGAGACCGTCGAGGTGAAGGTCGCCGAGCGCAGCGCCGGGGCGGACGCCGCCGAGAACGGCAACGAGATGATCGAGAAGCTGGGCCTGGGGGTCAGGGACCTCGACCCGGAGCTCCGCCAGCAGTTGGGCCTGAAGAAGAACGCCGTCGGCGTGGCGGTTGTCGAGGTCCGGCCGGACAGCCCCGCCGACCGCGCGGGGGTGGAGGCCGGCATGCTCATCGAGGAGGTCAATAAGACCCGGGTGGCCGGCGTCGCCGAGTTCAAGAAGGCGCTGGGGGCCGAGTCCGAGACCGTGCTCCTGAAGGTCCGCCACCGCGGGGGCGTGTCCTACCTGGCGCTTAAAGCCAAGTAGCGCGCCGGAGGGCGCGCCGCAGCCGGGGGAGAGGGGCGGGTCTGCCCCGTCCCTCTCTCTACTCGCGCGCCCCGTCCTGGCTGCGGGCGCGCGGCCCGCGGAACCAGGCCTCGGTCAGCGCCTCGGAGATGTTGCGCGCCTTGGCGAAGCGCGGGTCGTCCGGGTTCTCGCGCGCGAAGCGCACGTACCAGTCGATGGACTTCTTGACGTTTTCCTTCTCGTTCTTCCGCCAGTAGACCGAGCGGTGCTCGGGCCAGTGGGTCTCGGCCAGGCGGCAGTGGCACTCGGCCAGCATGAACATGGCGTCGGCCGCCGCCGGGGTCTTGGGGTGCTCCCGGATCAGGCGCTCGCACACCTGCGCCGCCTGCCAGAAGCGCGAGCGCCTCTGATGGAACTCGGCGGGGCCAGCGGCGGTCTCGTAGCTGGAGAGGGCCAGGCCGCCGCCCCAGTCCAGGCCGGTCATGAAGGCGAACCGGGACTTCTCGCTGCGGAACAACTCGGCCAGGTCGCGGAGTTTGCCGGCGTCGGGCGCCTCGAGCAGCTTGGCCGCCGCGGCGGCGAACTCGGCGCGCGCCGCGGCGAGCTCGGCCAGTGCGGCCAGCGGCTGACCCGGCCCGTCATCCTCGTTGCCCTCGTCCCCTTCGTTCTCGTCCTCGTTCTCGTTCTCGTCCTCGTCCTCGCCCACCTCGGCCGCCGGCGCCCCGACCTTCTTCCCGGCCTCCGGGAGCTTCGGGACCTTCCCGAAGGCCTCCGCGGCCTCCCGGTGGCGGCCCTCGCGCAGGAGCTTCAGGGCCTCGAGGTAGAGCGTCAGGGCGGTCAGCTCGGGGTCGGACAGGAGGAGCTTCTCGGCCGGCTGCGGGTCCCGGGCCAGCGCCGCGCGCAGATCGGCCAGGGACTTGGCGTCCATGGCGGAGTCCATGATGAAAAGCAGGCGCTCCCGGGCGTTCCAGTCCAGGTCGCCGTCGGGCAGGCGGAGCCTCAGCCGCAGGCAGGCCTCCTGCAGCCGCCCCCTGGTCTCCAGCGCCCGGGCCAGCCGGTAGTTGGCGTCGTCGGCGCCGTCGAAGTCCGGGTGGTCCTTCAGGAACTGCGGCCAGTCCCGGATCTCCCGGTCGGGGTCGGCGATGGTCAGCGGCTTGGGCTTCCGGTTGGGGGTGCGGTAGGCCTTGCGCCCGGCGATCAGGCAGTAGCGCGAGTGGGGCGCGTAGAAGCCGTCCGGGAAGCCCCGCAGGTATTCCTCGAAGCCTCCCTGGCCGTAGAGCGCCTTGCCCGCCAGGGGGCTCCGGGGATGCTCCCGGCGCAGGTCGTCGAACTTCTCGGCGACGTACAGCCCCAGGTCGGACCTGCGGAAGTCGGCCCGCGCGGCGTCGGGCAGCTTGCCGGCCAGCTCCGTCAGGCGGTCGCGGACGTGCTCGGAGTCCAGCAGGTCCAGGTCGGCCTGCAGCGCCTCGCGGTAGCGCGCGAGGGCCCCGGCCGGGTGGCCGCCGGCCAGCAGCTCCTCGGCCAGCTCGTTGGCCGCTTCGGCGGCGGCGATCCTTCGCCGGCGGTCGGCGCTCTTGAGCTCGGCGAGCGGCCGCAGCTTACCGAGCAGGTCCTCGGCGCTCTGGCGGGCTTCCTCCTCCTTGCCCTTGGCGGCCTCCTCCAGCGCCGGGATGGCCTCGGCCCCGAGGAGCAGGAGGCCCGTGCGGGCGGCCTCCCGTTCGGCCCCGTCATCGGCGGCGAGCCGGGCGGCCAGCGCCCGCGCCCGGGCCGCGGTGGTCTCCTCGCCGGCGGGGCACGCGCCGCCCGCGGCCAGGACCGCCATAGTCAGCAGCGCCGCGCCGGCGGCCAGGACGGATCTTCCAGACATGAGCTGGCCTATCTCCTGACTATCACCACGGTTCCGGCGATGTAGTCGTGCAGGGCTCGCCGCTTTCGGTTGAAGAGCATCACCACCACCTCGCTCCAGAACCAGACCATCTGCACGCCGTCAACCCAGGCGAGCTGGGTTGGCTTGTGGGCTTCGATGTTCCCCCAGCGTGCTTGCCATCCCACCCCACTGAACTGTTCGTCGGGGATGGCCTGCAGCGCCATCGCAAGAGCCACCATGGCCAGCACCGAGAAGCCGATGTCGACCGAGCTCCGCAGCCAGGCATGTTTCCAGCCGATGGCAGAGCCATCCGGCCGCACGACCCGCAGCCCGGTCGCCAGCTTGCCCAGGGTGCGTCCGAACTTGGCATGGCAGCCGACCGTGTAGGCCGTGCCGATGATTGCCATGCCAATCTGCCCACACAGTGTCCAGCCGCACGAGATATGCGCTATGCCGTTGTAGGCGAGGATAACGGGGATGAACACCAAGGCGTCTATGAGTATGGCGCCCAGTCGTCTCCAGAATCCGCCATACTTGAGGTCGCTCGTTGGCTCATCGACCGGGGCGTTCACATACGACGGCTGTCTGTTCTCCCGCATCCTGAGCAGCAAGGCCGCAAACAGGATGACCAGGATGGACAGCATAACGGCGCTCATGGCGAATCCCCGGCGAGGTCCGCGTTGTTACTTCCGGGAGGCACAGGGGCCCGTCGGCCGATGCCGGCACGGGGCTGCCCAGCCCGGCCTCCCCGTTATTTTTCGGCCCTCTTGGCCTTGGCGTCCTCCAGGTGCTTGGCGGCGTCCTTCATTTCCTTGCCGAACCGGACGTAGGACGGGTCTCCCTCGATCTTGCGGATGACCTCGTCCCAGCGGTTGTTGAGCTCGTCGTTGCGGATGGACTTGAGGATGCGCTCCTCCTCGGCGGCGACGACCTCGATCTGCTTGATGGCGTCGTCGCAGACCACGATCAACTTCTTGGCCTGGTCGGCGACCTTGGTCTCCGGGTACTTGTTGGTGATGGTCACCAGGTAGCTCTTGGCGATGGTCCAGAGCTTGGCGTCCATGGCCTTGATGGCCTTGTCGAGCAAGTCCTTGGCTGCCTTCTCCTTCTCGGCGTCGCCGATGGCCTTCTGCATCGAGGTCAGCTGCACGCTGGCCGCCTGGATGGCCTCGTCCAGGGCGGTGCCGGTGGCCCACTCCTGCTGCAGGGACTCCAGGGTGGTCTTGCCCTGGCGGATGGCCTCGGCCAGCGCCGCAGCGTCGTCCTTGACCCCCTGGGCGCGCTTGACCACGCCGTCGATCTGCTTGCGGCCGTCGGCCAGCCGCGTCATGTACTGGGCCTCCAGGGCGTCGAGCTTCTTGAGCTGCTCGACGGCCTCGGGGTGCCGGGCGCGGAAGCCCTTGGCCCGCTCCGGGGCCTCCTTCCAGTTCTTGTCCTCGAAGAGCTTGGCGACCGCGGCGTACTCGGTCTCCAGGTCCTTGGCGGCGGTGGCCGAACTGGCCGCGAAGGTCAGGACGCACTCCTTGGGAGCCGCGCCCAGGGTGGGCTCCTTGGCCAGCTGCACGGTCAGCACCCGCTTGGTGCCGAAGGCCTCCATCTTGACGGGCGTCGGCTGCGCGAAGGAGAGCGCCAGCACCGTGCCGCCCCGGGCGGAGTGGAGCACCAGCTCCGTCACGCCGGGGTTGTCGCCCTGGGCCAGCGGCTTCAGGCCGCCGACGGCGTAGGCTTCGATCTTCGCGGCGAAGGCCGGCAGCACCTCGAGGCGCAGGGCCAGCGCGTCCAGGGTCAGGCCCGCGGGGTTGTCGGTGCCGAAGAGCTGGCGCAGGCGCACCCCGTCGGCGCCGGGGCTGGCGGCGATCTCGTAGTAGAAGTTCTGGTTGGACGAGTAGTCGAAGAGGCTGCCCCGGAAGACGGTCTCGTTGCCCTGCTTGCGCGGGTAGCCGGCGGCGATGCGGGCCAGCTCCTGGTCCTCGGTCAGGCCGCCGGGCCAGTCGGCCACGATCAGCCCGGTCAGCGCGCGCTCGCCGCCGCGCTCCAGGTCCAGCCTCCCCGAGGCGTCGAAGACCGCGCGGACGCCGCCGAAGCCCACCGTCTCCTCGGCGCGGGAGGCCTTGTCGAGAGGGATCTTCTCCAGGGCCACGTCGTCGAAGTAGACGCTGCCGGTCTTGCCGTAGGCGAAGCAGGCCAGCTTGAGGGTGCCGGCCCAGGCCGGCGGGCGGGTGTCGAGCCGGACTTCGGTCCAGTCCGGGTGCGGCCCGGAGATGTGGGCGTACTCGCGGAGCTCGCGGCCGTCCGGCCCGACCCAGGTCAGGCGCAGGCCGTAGATGCCCTGGGCGCCGGGGCTCTGCACCCAGACCGCGGCGCTGTAGCCGGTGTCCTGCCGGACCTCGAGCGCCCGGGTCTGCTGGCAGGCCATCAGCGTGTCGGCGCGCACGGCGGTGTCGCGCTGGAACTTGAGGGAGTACTTGTCGGGCTGGGGCTCGCCCTTGGGGGCGGTCTCCCGGCCCTTCTCCTTGTCGACCATGATCTGGTTGCGGGGGTCGCGGTTGTCGGTGATGGTCCAGTCCTTGGGGGCGCCGTCCGGCCCGGTGCCGCCGCTGAAGGGGCCGTTGAGCACCTCGGTGCTGGTGGGCGGCGGCGGCGGGGTGGTCCCGTTCCGGAAGTGGTCGACCAGCCAGTAGACGCCCCAGCCGGCGCCGCCGATGAGCGCCAGCGCCGCCACGAACTTGAGGAAGCCCGCCCCCGCGCCCGAGGACTGCTTGGCCGCGGCCAGCTCCTTGCCGAGCTTGTCGCTGTCGAGCACCACCGTCCCGAAGACCGCGTCCTCCTCGGTGGGCGCGCCCAGGTTCTTGAAGGCGATTTCGGTCGAGCCGATGCGGATGCGCGAGTTGTGGGCCAGCGGGCTCTTGACGATCTTCTCGCCGTTGACCTTGGTGCCGTTGGTCGAGCCCAGGTCGCTGATCACGTAGCCGATGGCCTCCTTGGTGACCTCGGCGTGGTAGTTGCTTGCGGCCTCGTCCTCGATGGCCAGCTTGTTGGATGCGTGCCGGCCGATGGTCACGGGCTCCAGGCCCAGCTCGGCGCTCTTGCCCTTGGAGGTGCCCTCGAGGACTTCCAGGACGAAGCGCGGCGCGGCGGGGTCGGCGGGCTTGCCGCCGGCGGCCGGTGCCGCGGCTGGCGCTGCGGCCGGGGCTACCGCGATCGGCCCAAGATCCTTGTCGGACAGCGGCTTGCACTCCACCGTGGCCCCGAGTTCCTCGCCGGAGACCTGCACCGGAGCGTCGAAGACGATGCGGTAGTCGCCGACGGTGATGACGTCGCCGGGCTTGAGGGTCTGGCCCGACACGCGGACGCCGTTGACGTGGGTGCCGTTGCGGCTGCCCAAGTCCACCAGCCGGTAGCTGTCGCCGGCCTTCTCGATGCGGAAGTGCTGGCGGCTGGCCTGCTCGTCCTTCATCGGGATGATGTTGGCGGAACTGCGCCCGAAGGTGGTGACGTCGTCCTTGATCTCGTGGACGAGTTCGGCGCCCTTGCCATCGCGGATGATCAGCTTGGCCATCTCGGGGGTTCTCCTGTGTCCGGACGCCGCGGCGGCTGCGCTCCCGGCCCGGGGCATAAACCGCGGCTCCCATCGGACCGCGGCATTCTAGCCCGTTGCCGCCGGGCGCGCAAGGTGCGTGCCGCCTTCTTGACATTCCCGGGTGGCCGTCTATCATGATGGCCGTCCGGGCGGCAGGGGGACGGTTTTCGGGAAAGGGGGCAGCGGCATGGCTTCGGTGGTGCTCTCCTTCGGCGGCAAGGAAATCAAGTCCTACGACCTGACCAAGCCGGCCACCGTGATCGGGCGCGACCCCGGCGCGGACATCGTCATCGACAACCTGGGCGTCTCCCGCGCGCACTGCCAGTTCCTGAGGCGCGGCGAGACCTTCCTGCTCCAGGACATGAACAGCTCCAACGGCACCTATGTGAACGGGCAGAAGGTCGGCGAACACAACCTCAACGACGGCGATCGCGTGGTGGTCGGCAAGTACACCCTGATCTTCCGCAACGCGCAGCAGGCCGTCGCTCCGGCTCCGGCCGCCGCCGGCGACAAGATCGTGCCCGACAGCCTCAACACCTACATGATGGACGGCAACAAGATCCGCGAGAAGATGGAGGAGATGCGCCGGGCCGAGCAGTCCAAGGGCGCCCCGGCGGCCCCCGCCGCGGAGCCGCCCCCGGCCCCCGCCGCGCCCGCCGCGGCCGCGGCGCCGGTCCCCGAGCCCCCGCCCACCCGGACCGCCCCGGTGGCCGCGCCGTCCCCGGCCCGCGCGGAGGGCGGCGAGCGCCACACCAAGATCGTGATGAGCTCCGGGGCGCACGCCGGGCTGTCCACCTCCACGCTGAAGAAGTACCTGTACTTCTCGCTGGCGGTGAACGTCCTGCTGGCCGCGGCGCTGGCCGTGCTGTACTACTTCTACCTCACGAACCGCTGAGCCGCACCTCCAGGGATCGGGCCGACCGGTGCGACTGCGGGGCTGGCTGACCGTGGCGTCCGGGCTGGCCCTGGGCCTGCTCGTCGCCTTCCAGTCATCGCGCCTGCTGCAGACGGCCAGGCGGGACTCGGCCCGCGATGCCGCCCGGGGTCTCTCCGAGGCCCTGCGCTGCCGGCTGGAACTCAGCCGGATCATGCTGGACCTCAACTCCGCATCCATGGAATCCGCGCTCCGCGAGCTGGGGCGCTGGCCCCAGCGCCTCGAATCGGCGGCCATCTTCCAGGGCTCGGGCGCCCATCCCGGCCTGCGCGCGTCCTCCGGCGAGGCCGCCGCGCGGGCCGTCTCCGGCGGGGGCCTGGCCGAGATGGAGGCGGTCGCCACCGAGGACCTGCCCATCGTCCGGGACCTGCCCGGCGAACGCTTCCTGGCCATGACCCGGATGCGCGTCGGCCAGGCCGATCTGTCCCTGGTCATGGTCCTGGCACCCGGCGGCTTCCGGCCGGAGATCGAGAGCCTCTGGGGCTCGCTGTCCGTGTGCCTGATGGCGCTGGCGGCGGCCGCCATGCTGCTGGTCTGGCTGGGCATGGGCGAGCTCCTGTCCGCCAGGCGGCGGAACCCGCCCGCGGCGTAGACGCCCAGGCCTCCGGGCGCGCTCCGGATCCCCGACAGTACGGGCAGGTTTGCCTCAACTGCCAGGTCCGAGCGTCCGATAAATATTGTGAACCGTCCGGGCCGGACAGGCCCGATTAGGAGGTCCGTCATGATGGGATGCCGCAGCTTCAGTTCCCTCTGTGCCCTGGCCCTGCTGGCCGCCACGGCGGCCTCGGGGTGCTTCGGGTCCGGTGCGAAGGCCGGCAAGTCCGGCGCCGACGCCTCGCGGGGCGTGGTGGTCGACCCCGCCAGGCCGGCGGCCCCGGCTCCGGCGCCCGGGACGCAGCCGGCCCAGAGCGCTCCGGTCGGCGCCGATCCGGCCGTCCCTCCGCGCGACCCGAACATCGGGCCGGCGCTGCCGAAGGTCAACGAGCTCTACCGCATCCGCACCGACGACATGCTGGAGATCGGGGTGTGGGGCGAGGAGGACATGAAGCGCAGCGTCAAGGTCGGCCCCGACGGGCGCGTCTCCTACTTCCAGGCCACCGAGCTGATGGCCGCCGGGCTCACCCTCAGCGAACTCCGGGCGGCAGTGCTGGAGCAGCTCAAGCCGTACTTCAAGCGCCCGGTGGTCTACGTCAACCTGGTCGACTCGGCCGGGCTCTTCGTCACCGTGACCGGTCAGGTCGGCAGGCCGGGGATCTACAAGATCACCAACGAGACCAGGGTGCTGGACGTCATCACCCAGGCCGGAGGCATCCCGCTGGGCGCGTCCCGCTACGGCTTCGGGGTTGTGGACACCGAGATCGCCGACCTGAGCCGGGCCTACCTGCTGCGCGGCGAGCGCTTCGAGCCGGTGGACTTCACCAAGCTCTTCGGCGACAAGGACAAGGTCGATCCCCGCGAGCTGCTGGCCAACAACGTCCGGGTGATGGCCAACGACCACATCTACATCCCGTCGGCCATCAAGCTCGACAACAAGATCTACGTGCTCGGGCAGGTCGGCTCCCCGGGGCTGATCCAGTTCAGCAAGGACATCACCTTCCTGGAGGCCATCGCTCGCTGCGGCGACGTGCCCGAAGCCGCCTGGGAGCGCAAGTCGTTCGTCGTGCGCGGTCGGCTGACCAACCCGGAGATCATCGAGGTCAACACCCGCGAGATCCGGACCGGCAAGAGCCCGGACTTCTACCTGAAGGCCGGCGACGTGGTCTTCGTGCCCCAGACCCCGCTCACCAAGGCGGCCCATGTCCTCGGACAGATGTCGGCGATTATCGGCGGCATGAACACCGTCGACGCGGCCTACAAGAAACAGAACCCGGGCTGGTTCGAGCGCTGAGCGCACCCACGTATCCACCCACGGGGCCGGTCCCGAATGCGGGATCGGCCCCGCTGTTTATCGGGTGTCTGTGGCGGCCTGGAGTCTCGCGGCCAACCGCCACTCGGCGGCCAGCAGGAGCAGCGCCAGCGCGAATAGCCAGGGAGCCAGCGCCCGGTCGCCGGTGACCGACAAGGGCCGGGGCGCGGAGGCCGCCTTGCGGATCTCCCGGCCGGCCACCCGGCAGGATGTCTCCCCGTCGCTGAGCACGCCCTCCGGTCCGGTCGCCCGGCCGAGGGCCCTCAGCCGGTCGCTACTCTCCGCCAGCCGGGCCAGGAAGACCGGGAAGCTCGCGTGCTTGACCCACTCGGTGGCCTCGGGATCGAAGCCCAGCACGCAGGCCGAACCGTCGGCCGAGAGGACGATCTGGGGCCTTTCCGGCGTGCCCAGCAGCACCCGGCCCCCGCGCGCCTCGAGCTTGCGGACGGAGGCCGCGTGGAAAGACAGGGCCCCCGCGCCTGGGAAGAAGTCGGGGTCGCCATCGCCCAGGCGGAGCTCGGCGGGCGCGGCCTCGCCGCCGGCGCGGACCCCGGACCACTCCCCGGCGGGCGGGTCGATCACGAACGTGAACCTGCCTCCTGCCCGCGGCCACTGCCCGCAGGCCACCAGCAGTCCGACGGGGGCGGCGGCCTCGGTTGCGGAGGCTGCCGGCTCGGCGAAGCCCAGGGCTCGCAGCGCGCGCGCGAAGGACGGCGCCGGGCGGCCGGCGAAGACGGGCCGCGGCGGCGGCTCGGCGCTGAGGCGGACAACGTTGTCGGCCTCCAGGTCGTCGCTCGGCAGGCGCAGTTCGATCTGCTCGGTGGTGTTGGCTGGGAGCTGCAGCGTGAAAGCCGCCCGCCCGCCGGCCTCGATAGTCGCCTCGCGGGTGTCGGGTTCCTTCACTGAGGGGGGGAGGGTGAGCGTCAGCCGGGCATTCTCGGGAGCGGCCGAGGCGTTGCGGACTGCGGCGAAGACCTTTCCGCCCTCGACGGCCGCGGCGACGATCCCCAGGTTGCGGACCGGTTGTCCCACGCGGATGGTCACGAGGTTGTCCGCGGGGAGATTGTCCAACGGAGTGAGGTCGTCGGAGGCCACCACGATCAGCGCGTCCGGCCCGCCGGCGGCCCGGGCGGCGGCCACCGCGCCGGCCAAGTCGCCGGAGGCGGGGACCGGCCGGATGTCGTCCAGCCTTCCGAACGGCACGTTGTCACCGCCGCCGGTGAGGATCCTGGGCCGCGGGGCGGTGGCCACGGCCGCCGCCAGCCTGTACTGGGGACGCTCCGGGCCGGCGAGCTCGGCGATGAGTCGCTCCCTGGCCTGGCGGAAGCGGGAGCCCGCCCCCATGCTGGCGGAGTTGTCGAGCACGATGACCACCGGCCGGGCACCGGCGGGTCTGCCGCCGACCCTCGGCCCGGCCGCGCCGAGCACGACCGCTGCGGCGGCCGCCAGCTGCAGGACCAGCGCCCAGTCGATGAGCACCCGGCGCCGGCCCTCGGGCCTGGCCGCTCCGGCCGCCGCCTTCCAGGGGATCAGGCTGGGCACCACCACCACGCGCGGCCGGCGGTCGAGGACCCTCAGCAGCACGATCAGCGGCAGGGCCAGAAGCCCCCAGAGGGCCGGGGCCAGCGCGAAGCTCACGGCCGGCCCCCATTGGCGCCGGCGGCGCCATCCGCCTTCTCGCGCCGGAGCAGCACGAGGTTCCGGATGTAGATCAGCGAACTGGGCGCGTAGCCGGCGATGAACACCGGGTCGCGGATGTAGGCCGCGTAGGCCAGGATCATCAGCCCGCCGAACAGACTGAGATACCAGAAGGCCCGGGGGATGACGCAGCGCCCGGCCTTCTCGCTGGTCAGCCACTGCACCAGGAAGCGCGCCGAGAAGGCGATCTGCCCGCCGAAGCCCAGCAGCAGCCAGAGCAGCCGCCCCGGCGACGCCGGGCGGGAGAAGGCCAGGACCACCGAGCCGCCGGACCCTCTGTCGCCGGCCCCGGGCGAGGGCAGCCCCTGCAGCCGGTAGACCCCGGGCGTCGGGATGTCGACGTGCCCCAGGGTCCATCCGCGTCCGCGGGCCAGCACCTTGCAGATCCAGTCCGTCCAGGACGGCTCGACCAGGGGCACCAGCTCCCCGCGGATGTTGGCGCGCAGGTTGGGGGTCAGCTCCAGGTCCAGCCGCGGGAGGTCCCGGCGGCCGCCCGGGACCGGCCGCGGCGAAATGACCTGCTCGGCGATGACCATGTGCCGGCCGGCCTCGGGGAACTCCAGCATGGCCGAGCCGGGCATGACCGCGCGGGCCGGCTCCGCCGGCGCGCCGGCGCCGCGGAAGATCATGGCCACGCCCAGGACGATGCCCGCGGAGACCAGGACCATCAGCCCGGCTTCCTTCAGTGCCGGCATCCCAGGCCTCACCGGCCGACCTCCTCGGCCCGGCAGGAGATCTGCCGGCTGATCAGCCAGCGCACGCCGAGCAGGTCGGCCAGGCCGGCCCAGGCCCGGTTCCAGACCCCGTACTTGGACCGGCCGGCGGGGCGGGGACGGTGGCGGACGGGCATCTGGACGACCCGGGCTCCGGCCGTCGCGGCGAGCGCCGGCAGGAAGCGGTGCATGCCCCGGAAGACCGGGATGCGCCGGAGGAACTCGGCGCGGAAGAGCTTGAGGGGGCAGCCGGTGTCGGCCACGCGGTCGCCGATGAGCAGGCGGCGCGCGGTGCGGCCGACCAGGCTGGAGATCCGCCGCAGCCAGCCGTCCCGGCGCTCCCGCCGCCAGCCGCAGACCGCGTCGCAGTCGCCGGCATCCAGGCGCGCGAGCATCGCCGGGATGTCCGCCGGGTCGGTCTGGAGGTCACCGTCCATCACGAAGACCAGCGCGCCGCGGGCCGCGGCGAATCCCGCGGCGGTGGCCGCGCTCTGGCCGGAGTGGGGTTCCAGGCGGATCACCCGGAGCTCCGGGCGGCGGGCCTGCTCGGCCCTGAGGATCTCCGGGGTGCGGTCGGCCGAACCGTCATCGACGGCCACGATCTCGACACGGCGGCCCAGGGACCTCAGCACGGGGTCGAGGGCCTCCAACTGCGGCCCGGCGCACTCCGCCTCGTTGAAGAACGGTATCACCACCGAGATGTCCGGGCCCGGGGGGGCGGCCGTCTCAGGCAAGGCCGCCCCAGATCAGGAAGCCGGCGGAGAGCACCAGGGCCGCCTCCGGAGTGGGCCAGCGCTTCAGATCGCCGGCCAGGGACATGCCGGTCACCACCGCGCCGGCCGCCGCCAGGCAGGCCAGCGTGGCCCACTGCGCGGCGCGCAGCGGGGAGGTGTCGCCCAGGAACCCCAGCCGCGCCGCGATCGGGCCCAGGGCCATGACCAACCCGAAGAGCCCGAGCATGACGCGCCCGGCCAGGTCGCCGCCGCGCCCCAGCAGCCCCTCGCGGAAGCGGTCCAGGGCCCAGCCCACGGCCGCAGCCGCCGGGACGAGCAGGAGCAGCGCCAGGTGGCCGGTCTCGAAGGGCGGCGGGTGCAGTCGCGAGGCGCCCAGGACGGCCAGGCTGAGCGCCCCCAGGAACCCGGCCCGGCGCGACTTGAGCAGCCGGCAACCGACGACGAAGACCAGCAGGCACGCGCCCAGTCCGGCGATGACCGCGACCGGGGCCGCCCAGGCCGGCTCCGCCCGCCAGCGGACGTTGGCCGCGAAGACCCCGCCGGCCGTCGCGGTCAGGGCGATGAGGGGAAAGGGGCTGGGCTTGGGCGGGGCGCCGCCGTGCAGGGGAGGGGAGCTTACCGGAGCCATGGGGCGGGACTCGCTCAGCCGACCGAGCGGACCAGGTCCCCGACGCGGATCGGGCCGGCGGCCGGCCGGCCGGAGAGCTGCGAGCGGTCCACGTTGAGCTTGTCGCCGGAGCCGCCGGCCATGCTCGCCTCGATCATCGAGGCGCTCAGCGTGTAGGTCGGGTCGGCCGTGGGCGAGGCCGGCCTGGGGACCGGCGCGCAGATGGACATGCTGTCCTGCACGTGGCTGGCCAGGATCTCGCCCTTGACCAGCTCCCACTTGCCGAGGCTCTTCTTGGTCTCGGGGTCGATGACGTCCTCGACCTGCACCAGGACCGCGAAGCGCATGCCCTGGGTCACGCCGTCCTTGGCGCCGCGGTTGACGATCAGTGCGGACTCGTCGAGGATCCTGGCCACCTGCCCTTCAATCGCCATGTCGGGTCATCTCCTTACCGGGCCGATCGGGGTTTCGTCCCCGCCGGCCTTGAGCTCCTTCAGGAAGGCCCGGATCGCCGGGTCGTTCCTGACCGGCTTGTACTCTTCGCCCTGCTCGAGGAGCGCGGCGGCCTCCCGGGCGTTGAGGACGCCCTCGGGGGAGGCCAGCAGCGCCCGGATGTCGGCGGCCACCGCGGCGCCCTTCTTCATGGCGGCGTGGGTCTCGGCGCGGACCATCAGGATCCGGAAATCCGGCGGCTCGGATCTCCCGGCCAGACTGAGCAGTTCCTCGGCGCCCCTGGCGTCCTGGGCCATGGCCCGGTCCCGCGCCGCCTCGGTGTAGATCAGGGCGTCGCCGCCGACCAGCTCGGCGAACCGGGCGCGGCTGGCCGCGGCCTGGGCCCAGCGCTTGGACTGCTCCTGCAGCCGGGCCAGTTGCAGATGCACGGTCGGAGACGGATTGCTGGTCTGGGCCAGGGCTTCGAGGTAGGCCTCGGCCTCCGCCAGGTTGCCCTGGCTGGCGAGGACCCCGGCCCGGATGGTCTGGGCCATGCGGTTCTCGCGCCAGATGCTCAGGGCGGCGTCGACCTTGCCCTCCTGCAGCCGGGCGAAGCTGGCCGCGCGCTGCTTGAGCTCGTCGATGGCCCCGCGCTGGCTGAAGAGGTCCATCATTCCGGCCGCGAAGAAGACGAATGCGAAGAGGGCGCCGAGCGCCGCGCCGCCCCACACGAACCCGGAGCCGGCCCCTCCGCCTTCGCCGCCGCTGGCGGCCGCGGTCCGTCTCCTGGCCAGCGCGGCGCGGAGCACCAGCCCCATGACGATCCCGGCGATCAGGCTGGCCAGCGCCTTGATTGACGGCGCGGACAGAACGCGCGCGGCGCTGCCCTCGGGCAGCGGCTCCCTCTCGGGATCCAGGATGGCGGACATGGCCAGGTTGGAGAGCTGGTCGCCGGAGTCGAGCATCTCGATCTCCGCGACTCGCCAGAGGCTGCCGGCGCGGCGCAGGGTCAGCCGGTGCCAGCCGGTCTGGAGACCGGCCTGCTGGCTGATGACGTAGAGCCGGACCGCCACCCGGGTCGAGCCGTCGGCTCCGGGCTGGGCGGGCAGGACGCGGGTCGACAGGCTGCCGGCCACCGAGCGGCTGATGGCCCCCGCCAGCGCCCCGCGGCGCTCCTCCAGCCGGGCTGCCGCCGCCCTGCGCCACTCGGCGCTGGGGGAGGAGGACAGGCCGGATAGAACCCGGTCGAGCAGGGCATCGCAGTCGATGGCCGTGGTCATCGCGGCCTGCCCGGCCGGGCCGCGGCCGTAGAGGCCTTCGACGAACTGTCTGGAGCTGTCGTCAGCCTGAGCTTCGGCCAGAGGTGGGGCCGGTGCGGCCACCGGGGCCGCGACGGGGGCGGGGGCCGGCGCAGGCGCCGGAGTCGGAGCCGGAGCGGGTTCCTGCGCGGGGGCTGCGGCCGGAGCCGCCGGTGCGGGCGGGGCGTCGGCTGCGGCCGCGGGGCCCTCGGCCGCGGTAGCCGGGGCCAGGGCGAACAAGGCTCCGATCAGAAGCAGGTGCAGGAAGAGGATGCGTATGCTCATCGCTCGTAGGCCCTCACGTCAGTCTGGCTGCATCGCTATCGGCTCTGTCGGCCGTGCTGCATTGTATACCGGCTTCCAGCGGGTCAAGGTCAAGGTGCGCGCTGCGGCGGACGGGCCGCCTGGCGGGGCGGTCCGGCTCGTGGTTGAGGAAGACCGCCCAGTTGCCGGCCTCGGCCGCACCCAGCAGGCGGCGCTTGACGGCCAGGGCCTCGACGGGGTACAGGTCGAAGGCGGTGAGCCAGCGCTCCCGGCGGTGGGCGGCCAGCGGGCAGAGGTCGGCCAGCCCGATCGCCCGGTGCCCTTGCGACTCGAGCATCCAGGCGAGATGGCCGCGGGTGTGCCCGCCGGTGACCAGGGCTTCCAGGCCCTGGCCCAGGGCGAACTCCGGTCCGCCCTCCAGCAGACGGAGCTGTCCGGCGGCCTTCAGCGGGTCGTAGAGCCGGTCGAAGTAGGAGGCCGCGCCGCGGGCCTCGGGATCGTGGGCGTCATCCCACTCGAGCCGGTGGACCAGGTGCTCGGCGTTGGGGAAGGTGGGGCGGTGTCCGCCGGAGCCGTCCGGGACGGTGGCCCAGCCGCAGTGGTCGAAGTGCAGGTGGGTGAGCAGCACCCGGTCGATGTCCCCGGGGCCAAGGCCCAGCGCGCCCAGCCGGTCGAGCAGGGTGGGGGCGGAGGCGTCCACGCCGTAGATGCGGCGGGACTTGTCGTCCCAGTCGCGCCCGAGGCCGGCATCGACCAGCGTGCGCCGCCCGCCGGAGATCAGCAGGTAGCAGTTGCAGGCCATGGCCATCCGGTTGTCAGCGTCGACCGGGCACTCCTTGCTCCAGAGCACCTTGGGCACGATGCCGAACATCTGCCCGCCGTCCAGCCAGAACGGTCCGTCGTCGAGCCGGTGCACTTCGATCGAACCGATGCGGAACGCCGGTGCCATGCCGATTCCCTTTCGAGTGGATGGTATCAGAGGAGCGGGCGCTCTTCAAGGGATGAGCCTGCTCCGACAACCGCATGGCCGATGTTCCGCGAGGGAGCGAGCAGGCCATCCTGCCGTCCGCCGTGTTCGCATACCTGTACCTGCCGACAGCGACGACGGCTTGGCACATAAGATGAGTTTGGCAGTCTTGTATGCGGGCAGTTGCAGACAGGCCGTTGGGCAGATCTTCGCTCAGGTTTCAGAGGAGAAACCTGGTGGGGTCTGCCAAGTCGGCGGAAGTCAACATGGGCATATATGAGTCGCGCGGTAATTCATTGGAAGGCAGCCATCTCAATGGCTATTGCCCCTTCGTCAGATGCGGCTAATGCTTGCAGGTGAGGAGGGTTCGGCCGCCAGGATGGAGTTTCGGGTGGGCCGGCCCTGGAAAAGTTCAGGCTCGGGTGCGAGGGGACCATGGGAGCAGAGGCCACGCTGTTGCGTTCGGCGGTCGTGCCGGGAAGTCTGGACAGCATCACGGCCGAGACCCTGGTGCGGCGCGCCGTGCAGGAGTTCGGCGCAGGGCTGACGTTCGCCTGCAGCTTCGGCGCAGAGGACATGGTTATCATGGACATGCTGCTGGCCGCGGACCGCAACGCTTCGGTCTTCGTGCTGGACACGGGGCGCCTGCACCAGGAGACCCACGACCTGATCGCCAAGGCCGCCAGTCGCTGGGATCGGCAGTTCACGTTCTTCGTCCCGGAGGCAGGCGCCCTCGAGGCGCTGCTGGCGGCGCAGGGCACCAACGGCTTCTACGACTCCGTGGAGGCCCGCAAGGCCTGCTGCCGGGTGCGCAAGGTCGAACCGCTGGCCAGGGCTCTGGCCGGAAAGACTGCTTGGCTCACCGGCCTGCGGCGCGGCCAGTCCGTGACCCGGACCGAACTGGCCGTGGCGGAGGTCGACGCGGCCCACGGGGGCATCGTCAAACTGAATCCCCTGGCCGAATGGAGTGAGGTCCGGGTGTGGGACTACATCCGCGAACGCGGGCTGCCCTACAGCACGCTCCACGACCGTGGGTTCCCCTCGGTCGGCTGCGCCCCGTGTACGCGGGCCGTCCGGCGTATCGAGGAACTGCGCTCGGGCCGGTGGTGGTGGGAAGAGCCCGAGCACAAGGAGTGCGGCCTGCACGGCAGGGCGCCCAACTACACCATCTGAGATCGGGAGAGGAAGAGAAAAGCGATGTCCGCCGCAAGCAGACCCGAGTTCCCGGCCGCCGCGCCGCCGGCCGATCCCCGCGAGGCCCGGCTCCTGGGGCTCTACGCCCAGCGCCAGGAGGGCCTGCTCATGCAGAGGCTCAAGGCCGGGGGCGGTCGCCTGACTGTGGAACAATGGCGGGCGGTGCTGGACCTGGCCGGCGACCTGACTCCGGATCACCCGTTGCGGCTGACCACCCGGCAGGATCTGGAGTTTCACGGCCTGCGGCCGGAACTGGTCCCGGAGGTGCAGCGTCGGCTGGCCGCCGCGGGGCTAACCACTCTGGGGGCCTGCGGCGACACCCTGCGCAACATCACCGAGTGTCCCGGCTGCGCCGGGCCGGACCTGGGGCCGCTCGCCGGCCGCATCCGCGAAGCGCTTGGCGGGCTGGACTGCCTCTTCTCGCTGCCGCGCAAGTTCAAGATATCGCTTTCGGCCTGCGCGGAGGCCTGCGCCAAGCCATGGATCAACGACCTGGGCCTGGCGGCCAATCCGGACGGCACGTTCCGGGCGGTGCTCGGCGGATCGCTCGGTCCGGCGCCGGGTCTCGGTCTGCTCTGCTACGAGTCGCTTGTTCCAGCGGATGTGCCGGCCCTGGCCGTGGCCGCCGTGCGGCTGCACGACGTCGAGGGCGACCGCGGCAACCGCCGTCGGGCGCGCCTGCGACACGTGCGCGAGCGCCTGGGCGACGGGGAGTTCCGGAGACGGTTGGACGGTCTCTTCAGGGCGGAGCTGGCCCGGAACCCGCCCGCGCCCCTGGCCCTCGGGCCGGCGGGGCGCCCCGGGCGTGCGCTGCGTTTGGCCGTTGCCCATGGCGAACTCCCGGCCGACGCGATCCGCGCCCTGCTCGTGGCGGTAGAGGTGGCCGGCGGATCGCTGTCCGCAGGCCTTGAGCACGACCTTCTCGTGAACGGCCTGGGAGTCGGGGAGCTGCCCGCCGTCCTGCGGGACCGGGTCGGGGCTCCGCGGGTCGTGGCCTGTCCGGCGGCGCATCTGTGCGTCCACGGGCTGGTCGAGACCCGGGAGCTGTCTGACGCCATCCGGGCGGCCCTGCCGCCGGTCTGCGACCTGACCGTGGCGCTGTCCGGGTGCCCCAACAACTGCACCCACGCGCCCGTGGCGGACATCGGTCTGGTCGGCCGGGTCCGGAAGGTAGACGGCCTGTCCCGTCCGCACTTCCGGTTGCTGGCCGGCGGAGGAGGAGGGCGGAGCCCCGAAGTGGCCAGCGAACTGGACCCGGCCGTCCCGGCCGCCGAGGTCCCTGAACGGGTGCGGCAGCTGGTCGGGCTCTGGCTTTCGTCCGGCGCCTCAGATGGAACAGGCTTCTCAGCCTGGTTCCGGACCCGGGCTTCAGAAAAGGGGCATGGTTGACATGGCCAAGGCGCTGCTTCTGCTCTCCGGCGGCCTGGACAGCACGCTGGCCGGCCGCCTCCTGCTGGGCCTGGGTGTGCAGGTCGAGGCTGTCAACTTCACTTCTCCGTTCTGCCGCTGCACGCCGAAGTCGCTGGGTTGTTCCGCGGCGCGCAAGGCGGCTGACCAGCTTGGGATTCCGGTGCGCGTCTTCGGCACCGGGGCCGACTACCTCGAGATGGTGAAGCACCCCCGCTTTCCCCGGGGTTCGGGAGTCAACCCGTGCATCGACTGCCGCATCATGATCTTCAGCCGGGCCGGGCGGCACATGGCCGAGGTGGGCGCGGATTTCATCGCCACCGGCGAGGTTCTCGGTGAGCGGCCGATGTCCCAGCGCCTGGAGGCCATGCGCCTGATAGAGCGCGAGTCTGGCCTGGCCGGAAAGGTGCTGAGGCCGCTTTCGGCCCGGCTGCTGGAGCCATCCGAGCCCGAGAAGTCCGGCCTGGTGGACCGCAGCCGGCTGCTGTCCATCCAGGGGCGCTCGCGCCAGCCCCAGATCCAGCTGGCCAGGGAACTGGGCATAACCGACTACCTGTGCCCGGCCGGCGGCTGCCTGCTCACCGACAAGGAGTTCGCGGCGCGCTTCAGGGACATGATGGAACACGAGCCGGGTTTCGGCCTGCGCGAGGCGCGGTTGCTCAGCGTGGGGCGGCATTTCCGCATCCCGTCCGGAAGCAAGGTCATCGTCGGTCGCAACCAGGAGGAGAACCAGGCCATGGCCGCGGCCCAGGCGGCCGGCGAGGCGCTGGTCGCGCCGGCCGTGGTGCCCGGACCATCTGCTCTCTGCCGGCCGGAATCGGCGGAGACCGCCGCAGCGCTGGTGGCTGCATACACCGAGGGCGGCATGACCATCGATGTGGTCGTTCGCGGCAGTGCCGGCGGCGTGTGCCAGATGGCCTCGGTGCAGCCGGCATTGAGGGCGTCTGCGGCAGCCTGGCGGGTCGGGTCCCGGCCGCCGGCCGGAGGAGGTCCAGATGGCGACTGAAGCATCGAACGTGGCCGCGCCTGCTCTTCCGAAGGTCGTCTGCCCGGCAGGGGTCGTTTCCGGGGCGATCTGCCGCGAGTCGCCCTTGCGCAGCGTAGCCAAGGCCATCAGCTATCGGGTTCTGGGCACGTTGGTGACCATGGCGGTGGCCTGGGCCGTGACCGACAGGCTGGCCACAGCCGCCGCCATCGGCCTGGGCGATACCGTCATCAAGATCTTCACCTTCTATTTCCACGAGAGGGTCTGGGACCGCATCGGCTTCGGCCGGAAGCGCGGCTCGCAGGAGGAGCCGGCGGCGGTGCCGCTGGCGGAGGGCCCGCCATGAGCGGCCCGCGCCGGCTCGAGGCTGTGGCGCCCAGGGCAGGCGCGCCGGACGGGGCGGCTCCGGCCGGCCGGCGCTACCTGCCGATCGGCGTGGATGTCTCGGACCTGCCTTGCTTGGTGGTGGGCGGCGGCCGGGTGGGCACGCGCAAGGCCCTGAAGCTGGCGGAGGCCGGCGCCGCTGTGACCGTCCTGGCGCCGGAGGTCTCCGCGGCGCTTCACAGGGCAGTCGGGGCTGGGGCCCTCGCCTGGGTTCCAGGACGCTACGCTCCCGGTGCCCTGGACGGCTTTCTTCTGGTCGTGGCCGCCACCGACGATCCCGGGCTGAACATAGACATAAGCCGCGATGCCGCCGGGCGCCGGGCGCTCTGCTGCGTGGCGTCCCCCGGACGCTTCTCGCGGGTGATCTTCCCGGCGGTGTGCCGGGCTGGCGCGCTGACCGTGGCCGTGCACAGCGATGGGCTGGATTGCTCGCGCTCCGCGGCGGTGCGCCGGGAGATCGAAGGGTTGCTCGCGCGGCACCGGCCGGAGCAGCCGGTCCTGGGCGTCCTGGGTGTTCTCCGCGGAGAGATCCCCGAAACGTCTTTCGCAGCCCTGGCCGAGGAGGCGCGCGGGCTCTCCCGCGCGCGGTTCCGGCCCGAGGGGACGGAGGATGTCCTGCTGCTGGCCACCTGCCGCCGCTGGGAGTGCTGGTTTCTGGCCAGCTCAACTGAGGCGGCGGTGCGCGGAGTCCGCGCGGCGGTCCACGAGCGTTGCGGTGTGCTCCTGGAGTCCTGCCGGCCTGCGCCGCGGCTGCTGAGCGGAGCTGCCGCCCGGCACCACCTGCTGCGGGTGGCCGTTGGCCTGGAGTCCGAATTGCTGGGCGAGACGGACATCGTCGCCCAGCTGCGGGAGGCGCGGAGCGTCTGGCTCCCACGGGACGACTCCGGGCTTGGCCGGATCTTCGGCAGAGTCCTGGACGAACAGGCCGCAATACGGGCGGCGGCGCCGGCGGGGGCTGCCAGAAGGAACTGGGCGGCAGCGGTCGCGGATCGCCTCCTTGCCGGGCTGCCCGCCCCGGCATCTGCCAAGGTTGTGGTCGTCGGGCGCGGGAGGATGGGTCTGGCCCTGGCCGACGGGCTGCGCGCCCGGGTAGCCACGGTAGTTTCCGTACCTGCGCGTTCCGGGTCAGGGTCAGAGGTTGGTGCCGGTCTGCCGGATGATCTCCAAGGGTTGCTGAGGTCCGCCGACGCCGCAGTGCTGACCGGCAGCCGGCCGGGGGCGGATGCGCTGTTCCGCGAAACTGTCAAGGAGAGGCCGGAGTTCGTCGCGGTTGACCTCACCGGCCCTCGGTCTCTGAGGCGACTCGGCTGGGCACCGTGCGGCGCCGATGCGGCCTGGGCAGCGGCAGCCGGCAGAGCTGCTTTCACCCTTATACTGCGCGATGCGGCCGCGGCCGCTCCGGTGCTGACCCCGGGCCCACTGGTCCGGGTCGGCGCTCGAAACGGCGCCCTCTCCAGAGCGCAGACCGGGGAGGCCATGGATCTTCTCGGGACTGCGCTGCCCGGCTGGCGGTTTGGGGCGGAGTGGTTCGAGACCCCCGGGGACCGCGACCGCACCACGCCGCTGCCGGAGGTGACCGCCGGGGACTTCTTCACCAGGGACCTTGATGAGGCCCTTCTCGCCGGGAGAATCGACCTGGCGGTGCACAGCGCCAAGGATCTGCCCGAGAGCCTGCCAGCCGGTCTGACCGCCGCCGCGCTGCTGCCGGCCTTCGTGCCGTGGGAGTGCCTGGTCTCGCGCGGGGACCTGCCGCTCGCCCGGCTGCCGGCCGGCGCGCGGGTCGGCACCTCCAGCCGGAGGCGGCAGGCCGGGGTCCTGGCACTGCGCCCGGACCTGGTCCACTGCGACATCCGCGGGAACGTCCCGGACCGGCTGCGGCAGCTCGACGCCGGCCGGTACGACGCGCTGGTCCTGGCCGCCGCCGGTATGGTTCGGCTGGGAGCGGCCGGCCGCATCGCCCAGATATTCTCCAGGGAAGAACTGCCGCCGGCCCCGGGCCAGGGCGCGCTGGTCCTGGTCACGCGGGAGGACGCCGGCGAGCTGCGCCGGGCGCTGGCCCCGCTCGACCTAGGGGACAGAAGGGGGCTGCCGTGGGAGCAGTAAGGGGCCGGGTCTTCCTGGTTGGCGCGGGGCCGGGCGCCGCGGACCTGATAACCCTGCGCGGCGCCCGGGCCATCCGTGACGCCGAAGTGCTGCTCTGCGACGAACTGCTGCCCAGGTCGTTCCTAGATGACTTGGGCGTTTCCCTGGCGGGCAAGACCGTGCATTGGTTGGGCGACGGGGCGGCCCACCGCTCCCAGTCCGAAATCAACGGGCTCATATCCCGGGCGGCGCTGTCCGGCAAGCCCGTGGCCAGAATCAAGACTGGCGACCCGCACGTCTTCGGTCGTGGTGCCGAGGAGGCCGAGCACTTGGCCTCCCTGGGCATACCGTGCGAAGTCATCTCCGGGCTGAGCTCCTGCCTGGCGGCCCCGGCCGTGGCCGGCCTGTCGCTGACCCGGCGCGGCCAGGGCCGGTCCTTCGCGGTAGCCACGGCCCGGACTGCCGGCGGGGGAATCAGCGGGGGGTTCCCGCGCGCCGACTCGCTGGTCATCCTGATGGGCGCGGCTGTGCTTGAGGAGATTTCCTCGCGGCTTATCCGGGATGGCTGGCCGCCGGCGACGCCCGCAGCCCTCGTCGAGCGTGCCACCCAGCCCTGGGAGCGCCGAGCCGCCGGCAGGCTTGAGTCCATCGCCGCGGTCGCCCGGAGCGCCGGCATATTGTCGCCGGCGGTCCTGGTGGTCGGCGCCGCGGCCGATGTGCCCGCGGAAACGCCCCGGCGGCCGCGAGTCCTCTTCACGGGTCTCGATCCGACGAACTTCCGGACGCTCGGAGACATCGTCCACTGGCCGGCCCTGCGACTGGTTGCGGACCCGGAAGGCAGGGCGCGGCTGCCCGAGGCGCTACGGGAGCTTCGCGAGGGGATGTTCGAGTGGGTCGTCTTCACCAGCCGAGTCGGGGCACGCTCCTTCCTGGCGGCGTTGGACGACGCCGGGCTCGACGCGCGCGTCCTGGCCGGCGCGCGCATCTCCGCCGCGGGCGCCGGAACTGCCGCCGAGCTCCGCGAAGGTGGCCTCCTGGCCGACGCGGTTCCCTCCGAGGCGGGCAGCCGGGGCATCGTCGGTGCTCTAGGGGAGGCGGCCGGTGCTGCCCACGGCGTCCTGCTGGTTCAGGGCAGTCACGCGCCGGGCGACCTCGTCTCGGCGCTGAAGGCCCGCGGTTGGCCGGTGGTGCGGTTGTCCCTGCACCGGGTGGTCCCGCATCCCGGTCTTGGCCGGCCGCTGCCCGAGCACGACGTGGTCTACTTCGTAAGCCCGTCGGCAGTGCGCGCCTTCCACGCCGCCTATGGCGAGGCGGGCTTTCGCGGGGAGCTCTGGTGCATCGGAGAGGTCACGCGTAAGGCGCTGGTCTTGCTGAAGGAGGACGGGAAGGTGGTCGACCCCCATGGATCTTAGAATCCGGCCGCGGCGCAACCGGCGCACCGGAGCTCTGCGGGCCCTGGCTCAGGAGACCCGGCTGGTTCCGGACCAACTCATCCTGCCGCTCTTCGTGGTGCCGGGCGAGCGGCGTGAGGAGCCCGTGGCAGCCATGCCGGGCGTGGTACGGCTCTCGCCGGATCTGCTCGCCGTCCGGGCCGAGAAGCTGGCGGTTCGGGCGGTGCTGGTCTTCGGCGTCCCCGACCGCGGGGGGAAGGACGCGACCGGCTCGACGGCGGTGCGGGATGACGCCCTGGTCCCCGCTGCGGTGCGCGCCCTGCGCCGGGCCAGACCCGAGCTGGCGATCATCACCGACGTGTGCCTCTGCGCCTACACCGATCACGGGCATTGCGGGGCGCTCGGGGCCTCCGGCGCGATCGACAACGATCGCACGCTCGGGCTGCTGGCGCGCATGGCCGAGGTCCATGCTGCGGCCGGCGCCGACCTGGTCGCCCCCTCGGCGATGGCGGACGGCCAGGTCCGGGCCATCCGCGAGCGGCTGGACGGCTCCGGTTTCGCGGAGACCGGCATAGTGAGCTACGCGGCCAAGTTCGCCTCGGCCTTCTACGGCCCGTTCCGGGAGGCGGCCGGTTCGCGGCCGGCCTTCGGCGACCGGCGGGCGTACCAGCTCCCTCCGGCCAACCGGCGGGAGGCGGTCCGGGACGCGCTCCTGGACGAGGCCGAGGGCGCCGAATGGCTGATGGTCAAGCCGGCCCTGCCGTATTTGGACGTGATCTCCGATCTGCGCGCCGCCTCGCGGCTGCCGGTCGCCGCCTACCAGGTGAGCGGCGAGTACGCCATGCTCAAGCACGCCGCCGCGGCCGGGGCGCTCGACGAGCGGAGCGCGGCGATGGAGTCCCTCCTGGCCATCCGGCGCGCGGGGGCCGACGCGATCGTCACCTACTACGCGGAGGAGGCCGGCCAATGGCTCGACCGCTGAGCGACGCGCTTTTCAGAAGGGCCGGCGAATCCCTGGTCGGCGGGGTGAACAGCCCGGTGCGCTCCTTCCGGGCGGTGGGCGGCAGCCCGATCTTCGCCGCGCGTGGAGAAGGACCCTATCTCTGGGACGCGGACGGCAACCGCTACGTGGACCTCCTGATGTCCTGGGGCGCCTGCCTCCTGGGCCACGCCCATCCGGCGGTGGTGGAGGCCATCGCCGAGGCCGCCGCGCGGGGCGCGAGCTTCGGGCTGTCCACCGAGCGGGAGTGCGAGCTGGCCGAGGTCGTCAAGGAGGCTTTCCCGTCCATCGAGCTGCTGCGGCTGGTCAGCTCCGGGACGGAGGCGGTGATGAGCGCCGTGCGCCTGGCCCGCGGCTTCACCGGGCGCGAGAAGATCGTCACCTTCGAGGGCGGCTACCACGGGCACAGCGACGGCCTGCTGGTGCGCGCCGGCTCGGGACTGGCGACCTTCGGCCTGCCGGCCAGCGCCGGCGTCCCGGCGTCCTTCGCGGCGGCCAGCCTGCCCGCCCGGTACAACGATCTCGAATCGGTCCAGGTGCTGGCCCGGGCGCACGGCGACGATCTGGCCTGCATCCTGGTCGAGCCGGTGGCCGGGAACATGGGCGTGGTCCCGCCGGAGCCCGGCTTCCTGTCGGGGCTCCGCGATATCTGCGACCGGACCGGGGCGCTGCTGATCTTCGACGAAGTCATCACCGGCTTCCGACTGGCCTGGGGCGGGGCACAGGAGCTCCACGGCGTCAGGCCGGACCTGACCACGCTCGGCAAAGTTGTCGGCGGGGGGCTCCCGGTGGGAGTCTTTGGGGGACGTCGCCGAGTGATGGAGAGGTTGGCGCCGCTCGGTGACGTATACCAGGCTGGGACTCTCTCCGGTAATCCGGTGGCGACCGCCGCCGGCTTGGCGACGCTCGCGACGCTACGCACCCTGCGCCCCTACGGGGAACTGGAGCGGAGGGCGAGCCGCCTGGCGGCGTCACTCTCCGGAGCGGCACGCTCGGCCGGCGTGCCGGTGCAGATCAACCGCGCGGGATCGATGTTCACGGTCTTCTTCTGCGCCGAACCGGTGCGGGACTTCGCCTCGGCCCAAAGGGCGGACGCAGGGGCCTATGCACGGTTCTTCCATGCGATGCTGGAAGGGGGCGTCCTGCTGCCGCCATCGCAGCTTGAGAGCGCCTTCCTGAGTACCGCTCATGCCGGCCCCGAACTGGCGGAGATTCAGACGGCGGCAGAGGCCGGGCTCGGCGCAGTCCTGATGCATTGAGCATAGATGAGTCAAGATGTCATCTATAGGCCTTGGGTTGTACAGGTTCTCGGAGATAGGGTTACATGGAAGTGCCTCAAAGCTGACCCCTGGAATAATCTTTGTGCCTATTCCCACCAGGCTGCATGGATGCAAGTGGCGGTGAAAGCGGTAAGGTGGGTGTGAAGCCGTTGGATGTCACCGGACAATGGATGTCCGGATCCGAACGGAGAAAGGAAGAGAGATCCCATGGCAGACAAAGCCTCCGGTCCCAGGCTCGGCACTCTGGCGCTGCACGCCGGGCAGACCGCCGATCCCACGACGACGGCGCGCGCCGTGCCCATCTACGCGACCACCAGCTACGTCTTCAACGACACCCAGCACGCCGCCGACCTCTTCGCGCTGAAGAGCTTCGGCAACATATACAGCCGGCTGATGAACCCGACCAACGACGTCCTTGAGAAGCGCCTGGCCGCGCTCGACGGCGGGGCGGCGGCGCTGGCGCTCTCCAGCGGCCAGGCGGCCATCACCGCGGCCATCGTGACCATCACCCACGCCGGGCAGAACATCGTCTCGGCCAACAGCCTGTATGGGGGCACCTGGACGCTCTTCAGTCAGACTCTTCCCAAGCTGGGCATCGAGGTGCGCTTCTTCGATCCCAGGCGGCCGGAGAGCCTCAGTCGGCTTGTGGATGCCAACACACGCGCCGTCTACCTTGAGACGCCCGGCAATCCCAAGAACGACGTGCCCGACTACCGCAGGATCACGGACCTGGCCCACGGCCAGGGTCTGCCGGCCATCGTGGACAACACCGTGCTGACTCCGGCGCTCTTCAGGCCGATAGAGCACGGTTTCGACATCGTGGTCTACTCGACCACCAAGTTCATCGGAGGTCACGGCGTCCACGTGGGCGGAGCCATCGTGGACGGCGGGCGGTTCCCCTGGGCCAAGGATCCCGGGAAGTGGCCGGAGTTCTGCGCGCCTGACCCGGCCTATCACGGAGTGGTCTTCGAGGAGGCGCTGCGGCCGGTCGGCAACATCGCCTATATCATTCACGCCCGCACCCACTGGCTGCGGGACACCGGGGCCTGCCAGAGCCCCTTCGGGGCCTTCCTGACGCTGCTGGGCTTGGAGACCCTGCACCTGCGGATGGAACGGCACTCCCGGAACGCCCTGGCCGTGGCCGAGTTCCTCGCGAAGCACCCGGCGGTGCTCTGGGTCAACTACCCGGGCCTGCCCGGACATCCCGACCGAGAGAACGTCGGCCGCTACCTGCCCGACGGACAGGGCGGGATCGTGGGCTTCGGCATCAGGGGCGGAGCGGCCGCCGGGGCGAAGCTGATCGACGCGGTCAGGCTCTTCAGCCACCTGGCCAACATCGGCGACGCCAAGAGCCTGATCATCCACCCGGCCACGACCACCCATTCGCAGCTCACCGCCGAGGAGCAGGCCCAGACCGGGGTCAGTCCCGAGTTCGTCCGGCTCTCGGTGGGCATAGAGGACGTGCGCGACATCATAGCCGACCTGGGCCAGGCGCTGGAGGCGTCGCAGAGGTGAACGGCCGCGGCACCCCGCGGGGGGCGGTCGGCGGCTCGCCACCCCTCGGGGACCAGCGTGCCATGAGGCTCGCAGAGGGACGGGGAGCAGGAACTCCGGGGGAGGAGCCATGACCACGGTCGCCGACAGATACGCGCCCCCCGACAGCCCGGCCTCGGTGGGCTGGACCGAGGCGCGCACGGTGCGCCTGGCCAGTGCGGAGTCTCCGCTGCGCCTGGAATCCGGCGGGTCCATAGGCCCGGTGGACGTCGAGTACGAGACGTACGGCGAACTCTCCGCTCGCCGGGACAACGCGGTGCTGGTGGCCCACGCCCTGTCGGGCGACGCGCATGCCGCCGGCTGGGACCGGAATGCCGACGCCACCGGAAGGCTCTGGCGCGCCCGAAGGCCGGGATGGTGGGACGAGATGATCGGCCCCGGCAAACCCATCGACACCCGGAGGTTCTTCGTGGTCTGCGCCAACGTGCTGGGCAGCTGCTACGGGACCACCGGCCCGGCTTCGCTCGATCCCGCCTCGGGGCGGCCCTACGGCCTGAGGTTCCCGATGATCACGGTGGGAGACTGGGTCCAGCTCCAGGCGCGGCTGGTGGACCGCCTGGGCATCGGGCGGCTGCACGCGGTGGTGGGCGGCTCGCTCGGCGGCCAGCAGGCCCTGGAGTGGGCGCTGGCCTTCCCCGAGCGGGTGGCCCGGTGCGTGGTCCTGGCCGCTGCTCCGCGGCTGTCCTCCCAGGGGGTGGCCTTCAACGCCGTGGGGCGCTACGCGATCATGAACGACCCGCACTTCGCCGGCGGCGACTACTACGGGGCGGCCCCTCCCCGGACCGGGCTGGCCGCAGCGCGGATGCTGGCGCACATCACCTACCTGTCGGAGGAGGGCATGAGCAGCAAGTTCGGGCGGCGCCTGCGCAAGGAGGGCAGCGCTCCGGACTTCGGGTTCGGCGCCGAGTTCGAGGTGGAGAGCTACCTCAACCACCAGGGGCGCGGATTCGTGGAGCGCTTCGACGCCAACAGCTATCTGTACATCACCCGGGCCATGGACTACTACGACGCTGCCGTGCGCTGGGGAGACGGCGACCTGTCCCGGGGCTGCGCGCGGATCCGGTCCTCGGTGCTGGTGGCCTCCTTCTCGTCGGACTGGCTCTACACCCCGGGACACTGCAAGGATTTCGCCCTGGCCATGTGCCGGGCGGGCCGGACCGTCACCTACGTGGAGGCCCCGTCGCGGTACGGCCACGACGCCTTCCTGGTGGAGAAGGACCGGGTTGGTGACCTGCTGCGCCATTTCCTGGCCGGGCCGCTCGGGGAGGTCCGGCCGTGAACGCCCGCAGGGCGCGCAGGCGGACCGCGGCCGGCCCGGCCGTCGGCCGGCGCTGGCAGGACGAGCTCATCGAGCGGGAAATTCCACCCGGGGCCTCGGTCCTGGACCTGGGTTGCGGGGACGGTCAGCTGCTCGAGCGCCTGGCCGCCGGCAGGAAGGCGCGTGGCCAGGGAGTCGAGTTCGACACGGACGCAGTGGTGCGCTGCATGGCCCGGGGGGTGCCGGTCCTGCACGCCGACCTGGACCAGGGCCTCCAGGGCTTTCCGGACGGCAGTTTCGACTACGTGATCCTCGAGGAGACGCTGCAGACCCTGCATCGCCCCATGGCGGTGCTCCGGGAGATGCTGCGTGTCGGGAGGCGCGGCATCGTCTCCTTCCCGAACTTCGGACACCGGCGGGTCCGGACGGACCTTGTCGAGCGCGGGCGGATGCCGGTCACCGGCGCGTTGCCCTACCGGTGGCACGACACGCCCAACATCCACCTGTTCACGCTGGACGACTTCCTGGACTGGACCCGAGACCACGGCGTCGGTATTGTCAGGGGCTACACCCAGTCGGAGGGGGCCGTCAGGGATCTCGCCGAGGGCGACAACCTGCTGGCGGAAGAGGTGCTGCTGGTTACCGAGGCGCTGCCGGAGGAAGGGAAGAGCCCGGCCGACGCGGACGTTGCAGATCGGGAAGGGAGATGAAACATGTCCAGGATCTACGAAGACAACGCCCAATCCATCGGGCACACCCCGCTGGTGCGGCTCAACCGCGTGACCCAGGGAGCCGGGGCGACCGTGCTGGCCAAGATCGAGGGGCGCAATCCGGCCAACTCGGTCAAGTGCCGCATCGGCACGGCCATGATCTGGGCCGCCGAGCGCGACGGCCGGCTGCGGCCCGGCGACCGGAGCGTGACGGTTCTCGAACCGACCAGCGGCAACACGGGCATAGCCCTGGCCTTCGTCTGCGCGTCCCGGGGCTATCCGCTGCTCCTCACCATGCCCGAGACCATGTCACTGGAGCGCCGCCGGATGCTCAAGATGTTCGGAGCCGACCTGGTCCTGACCGAGGGGCCCAAGGGCATGCCGGGAGCCCTCGCCAAGGCCGACGAGATACTGGCCGGGGATCCGCAGCGGTTCTTCATGCCCCAGCAGTTCCGGAATCCGGCCAACCCCGACATCCACTTCCGGACCACCGGCCCGGAGATCTGGGAGGACACCGACGGGCGGGTCGACATCCTGGTCAGCGGCGTCGGCACCGGCGGAACCATCACCGGGGTGAGCCGCTACATCAAGCAGGCCAAGCGCGCCGCGCTGCGCGCGGTGGCAGTCGAGCCGGCGGCCTCGCCGGTGCTCACCGCCATCCGCCGGGGAGAGACTCCCAAGCCGGCGCCGCACAAGATCCAGGGCATCGGGGCCGGGTTCAAGCCGGAGGTCCTCGACCTGGACCTGGTCGACGAGATAGCCACCGTGACCAACGAGGAGTCCGTGGAGATGGCCCGCCGGATGCACAGGGAGGAGGGCATCACCTGCGGCATCTCCGGCGGCGCGGCGGTGGTCGCGGCCCTGCGGGAGGCGCGGCTGCCGGAGAACTCCGGCAAGCAGATCGTGGTGATCCTGCCGGATTCCGGCGAGCGCTACCAGTCGAGCGTGCTCTTCGAGGGCATATCGGTCTGAGTGTGCGCGCTACTTCCTGACCGGCAGGGCCATCTCCGGGGCGGGCTCGAAGACCGGCGGCTCGCGGTTGAACTCGGGGTGTTCGGCGATGATCTTGCGGACCGCCTCGATCGGATCGGTCTGCTTGGGCATCTTCTCGCGGGGGAGCACCAGGATCACGCCGTCGGTCAGCACCCAGCAGGTGCCGGTCAGCCGCACGGTCCAGTCCAGCACCTGGCGGCAGGTCATGCCCCTGGTGCGGAAGGACAGCGGGGTCTTCATCCGCTCGACGCACTCCGGGTCTATGACGATGTTGACCCCGGCGTGCTCCGCCACCATGGCGATCACCTGGCTGGCCGGGGTCTGCTCGAGATCGCCGATGCCGCGTGTCTGCCGGGTGGGCTGGGCGGGCTGCGCGGCGGGTTGCGCGGGCTGGGCTGCCGCGGGAGGGGCCTCGGACTTGGCCTGCCGGTCCTTGTCGGGCGCGGTTTCGCCCGCGCAGACATTCGAGACGGCCAGCCAGGCGATGGCGGCCAGGCCCAGTGACAGGTTTCGGGTTGGGGTCATCGCCGGCCTCCTTGCCCCCGGGGGGCCATGGTACACAGGCATGACGGATCCGGCGCGGCCGTGTGCCGTGGAATCCGGCAGGAAATGTTCTGCGCCTGATCCGGGCGGCGGTTAGGATTAGCTGGAATACCCCCGCCGGGTATTGGGTTGAACCTTTAGCCGGGGCCGTATCGGGGGCGTCCCCGCGGTTCCCGGCGTGGCGATGAAGTGGCTGGATGGAGGAGGACGACAAGATGTTCGCAAGACCGTTTTCAACGCTGTGCGCCGTGCTCATGGGGCTGGCGCTGGCCTCGGCAGGACTGGCCGCGGACGGCGACAAGCCGGCCGGCGACGGCAAGGGCGAGCCCAAGGCGCAGACCACCTGCCCGGTGATGGGCGGCAAGATCAACAAGGCCATCTTCGCGGATCACGACGGCAAGCGGGTCTACCTCTGCTGCAAGGGCTGCATCGCCGAGTTCGCCAAGGATCCCGCCAAGTACATCAAGAAGCTCGAGGACGAAGGCGTGGTCCTGGAGAGGACCCCGGCTGCCGAACAGAAGCCGGCCGGCGCCGCCGCGGGTTCCGGCGAGAAGACCAAGGCCTGCTGCCCGGCCGGTCAGCCGGCCGTGGCCAAGGGCGGGTGCTGTCCGTAGGACGCTGCGGAAGGAGACCAGCCATGCTTGACGGTGACCTGGCCCGGAAGCTCGACAGGAGGCTGCTCCGGATCGAGGGGCAGCTCCGCGGCATCCGCAAGATGATCGAGGAGCACCGATACTGCGTGGACGTTCTCGATCAGCTCGCGGCGGCCCGTTCCGGGTTGGGCGCCGTCGGGCAGGAGATTCTTCGCAACCACATCAGCACCTGCGTGACGTCGGCCCTGGTCGGCAAAGACGAGAAGGATCGGCAGGAGAAGATCGACGAGCTGATCAAACTCTTCCCCCGGTCCTGCCGGGGGGGGTGACGGAGGGGGCGGGGAGTGGAGACCGGCATGAAGATACGGGCAGGGCTGGTCCTGCTGGCCGTCGCGACTCTGGCCGGCTGCTCGGGGCCTTCGGGTCCTTCGCGCCTTGCGGGACCGGCTCGGGCTGCGTCCGGCGCCCGTGTCCAGGACACTCCCGACGAACTGCCTGCCGCAGCCGCCCTGCCCGAACTCCTGCGTTACGCCGAGGACGGGAACCCCGGCCTCATGTCCGCGCGCGCCCGCTGGCGTGCGGCCGAGGCCAGGATCTCCCGGGAGCGTTCCCTGCAGGACCCGCAGTTGATGTACGAGTTCGAGTCCGTCGGCGGGACGCGCCAGGATATGCTGACCCTGGGCCAGGCCGTGCCCTGGCCGGGCAAGCTTCTGCTGGCCGGTTCGGTCGCTGCCCGGGAGGCCGAGGCGGCCCGGCGCCGCTACGAAGGAGCCAGGCTGGCGCTGCACTATAGGGTCCGCCTTGCCTGGTGGGAGTACTGGTACTTCGGCAGGGCTGCTGAAGCGGCAGGCGACGGCGTGGCGCTGGCCAGGGCTGCCGAGGAGGTTGCCAGGGCCCGCCACAAGGCCGCGGCGGCTGGGCTGGCCGAAGTCCTGAAGGCTCAGATGGAGCTGGCTCGCGCGGAGGACATGCTCCGCGAGTACCTGGCCATGCTGCCAGCCGCCGCGGCACGCCTGAACGCCGAGCTGGGCCGGCCGGCAGGAGCCTGGCTGCCCAGGCCGGAAGCAGGCCCGTCCGGCGGGAGCCTGGTCGCGTCGGATGCCCAGGTGCTGACCTGGGCCGGGGCCTCGAGCCCCGAGTTGGGCGCGATGGAAGCCGAGGTGGATGCGGCCCGGGACGCGCTGGCGCTGGCCAGGCGGGGCCCCATCCCCGATCTCATGGTCCAGGCCGGCGTGGCTTCCATGAAGGAATCGGGCATGGATCGTGAGACGGGGGCCAAGCTCGGCGTGGGCATAACGCTGCCGCTCTGGTTCGGCCGGTACCGGGCGGAGCGCGAGGAGGCCGACGCCCGGCTGGTGGCCGCGCAGGCTGCCAGGCGGGAGTCTGGCAACAGGCTGTCCGCCGACGTGAGCATGGTGCTGTTCGCCCTGCGCGATGCGGAACGGAAGCTCAGCCTCTACCGGGAGGCCATCCTGCCCAGGGCCGAGCAGGCCCAGGAGACGCTCCTGGCGGCCTACCGGGTCGGCAAGGCCGGTTTCGCTGATCTTCTGGAGGCGCAGCGTTCGCTCCTCCAGTTCCGTCTGGAACTGGCCAGGGCCGGTGCCAATCGTGAGCAGCGTCTGGCCGAGCTTGAAATGCTTTCCGGGCGCGAGTTGCCCAGGGAGCCCGGGCCGGACGCATCCACGCTGCCGGCTTCGGCGCCGGTCCGCCTGCGCGAGCCGGTCGGCAAGGAGGGCCAGCCATGAGCATGAAGAGGATGAACGTCCTCCGATGTGGAACCGCCAGGTATGGGCTGGTGCTGCTCCTGGCCGCCGCTGCTCTGTGCGTCTGCCTGGCCGGCTGGGTCCTGGCCGCCAGGGGTTGCCGCGGGCACACGGAAGCCGCGGGAGCCGACCGGGGCGGCCAGGTCTGGACCTGTTCCATGCACCCTCAGATCCGGGCCGCAGCACCTGGGAAGTGTCCGTTGTGCGGCATGGACTTGGTCCAAGTGACCCCAAGCGACCCGGCCAAGCTGGTGCTGACGCCGGGCGAGGCCCGGCTGGCCGGCGTCGAGGTCGCCCCAGCGGCGCGCAGGGAGGTGCGGACCGCGCTGCGCCTGACCGGCAAGGTGGACTACGACGAGACCCGTCTCCGGCAGATCACCGCGCGCTTCCCGGGGCGCATCGACAAGCTTCACGCCTCCTGCTGCCCGAGCGTCCCGGACGCGCCCGCGCCGCCGCCGGACCCGTCCAGGGCCGGCCTGCCGCCGCTGGCCGGCCCGTTCGTCGGCAACGTGGTCGCCGAGGGCGCGCCGCTGGCCGACATCTTCAGCCCTGAGTTGCTCGCCGCCCAGGAGGAGCTGCTCGCCGCCCTGCGACTGGCCGGACCGGCGGTCGCCGGGAAGCCCGCGCCCGCCGGGGACCTGGCCGTCAGGACGGTCGAGGCCACCCGGGGCAAGCTGGCGCTCCTGGGGCTCGCGCCAGCCCAGATCGCCGAGATCGAGAAGGCCGGCAAGGCCGGGGAGCACGTCACCGTGACCGCGCCCCTGGCCGGGACCATCACCATGAAGAGTGTCTCGGTGGGCGACTACGTCGCGGTGGGCGCACCCATGTTCACGGTCGCGGACCTCTCCCGGGTCTGGATCATGCTCGACGCCTACGAGGGCGACCTGGCCCTGGTGGAGCCGGGGCAGGAGGCCGAGTTCACGACGCCGGCGCTGCCCGGCAGGAGCTTCAAGGGCCGAGTGGCCTTCATCGACCCGGTCCTCGATCCCTCGACGCGCACCGCCCGGGTGCGTCTGGAGGCAGACAACCCCGACGGCCGGCTCAAGCCCGGGATGTTCGGCCAGGGCGTGGTGCGCGCGGCGGTCCGGACGGCCGACGGCAGGCCGCCCTTGACGATCCCGGCCAGTGCGCCGCTCCTGAGCGGCAAGCGCGCCGTGGTCTACGTGGAACTCCCCGATCGCGACGCGCCGACCTACGCCGGGCGCGAGGTCACCCTCGGGCCGCGCGCCGGGGACTGGTACGTGGTGCTCGACGGCCTGGCGGAGGGCGAGCGGGTCGTGACCCGCGGCAACTTCAGGATCGACAGCGCCATTCAGATCCAGGCCGGACCGAGCCTGATGAGCCCTCTCAAACCGCAGGCCACCTGCCCGGTGATGGGCGGGAAGATCGATCGCGAGGTCTTCGTCGACTTCGGCGGCAAGCGCGTCTACTTCTGCTGCCCGGGCTGCAACGACACATTCCTGAAGGAGCCCGAGAAGTTCCTCAAGAAGCTCCGCGACCTGGGCGAGGAGGTCGAGAGCGCCCCGTCCGCGGCGAAGCCGGGGGCGAAGTAGGGGTGAGGCCATGAACGCTTCGGGCCAGCCGCCCCTTCCACCGACCGGCGTCATCAGCCGGGTGATCCGCTTCTTCCTGGAGCACAAGCTGGTGGCGTTCCTGCTGGCCGCGGCGCTCGTCGGCGGCGGCATCCACGTGATGCCCTTCAAGCACGGCATCGGCTGGCTGCCCAGCGACCCCATCCCGGTCGACGCCATCCCGGACATCGGCGAGAACCAGCAGATCGTCTTCACCGACTGGCCGGGCCGCTCGCCTCAGGACGTGGAGGACCAGGTCACCTATCCGCTGACCCGGGAGCTCCAGGGCACGCCCGGCGTGAGGACCGTGCGCGGGCTGTCCATGTTCGGCTTCTCCACGGTCTACGTAATCTTCCGCGACGACGCCGAGTTCTACTGGGCGCGCTCCCGGCTGCTCGAGCGCCTGGCCGTCGCCCAGGGCAAGCTGCCGGCCGGGGCCCGGGCTTCGCTCGGGCCCGACGCCACGGCGCTCGGGCAGATCTTCTGGTATACGCTGGAAGGGGAGGGCTTCGACCTCCAGGAGCTGCGCTCCATCCAGGACTGGCAGGTGCGCTACCAGCTCCAGGGCGTCGAGGGGGTCAGCGAGGTCGCCTCGGTCGGCGGCCACGTCAAGGAGTACCAGGTGGACGTCGACCCGGCGGCCATGCTCGCCCGGGGAGTGACCCTCTCCGAGGTGATGATGGCCGCCTCCCGGTCCAACATCGACGTCGGCGCCGAGACCGTGGACTTCAACGGCGTCGAGTACATGGTCCGCGGCAAGGGCTTCGTCAAGTCAGTCGCGGACATCGAGTCGGCGGTGATCAAGGCGCCGGGCGGAGTCCCAGTGCGGATCAGGGACGTGGCCCGGGTGCAGCTCGGGCCGGCCATGCGCCGCGGGGCCCTCGACAAGGCCGGCGCCGAGGCGGTCGGCGGCGTGGTCGTGGTCCGGCACGGCGAGAACCCGCGGGCGGTCATCGACCGGGTCAAGGAGCGCATCGCCGAGATCGCCCCGGGCCTGCCGTCGAAGGGGCTGGCCGACGGCCGGACCTCGCAGGTGCGCATCGCGCCCTTCTACGACCGCACCGGGCTGATCGAGGAGACCCTGGGCACGCTGAGCGACGCGCTGATCGAGGAGATCCTGATCACCTGCTTCGTGGTCTTCGTCCTGCTGGCCCATTTCCGGTCCAACCTGCTCATCAGCCTGAACCTGCCGCTGGCGGTGGCCGCGGCCTTCATTCTCATGAAGATCTGCGGGGTCGACTCCAACCTGATGAGCCTGGGCGGCATCGCCATCGCCATCGGCGCCATGGTCGACGCCGGCGTGATCCTGTGCGAGAACATCGTCCGACACTTCGACGAGGCCCGGCCGGGCGAGGACCCGCTGGAGGTGGTCCACCGGGCGGCGAGCGAGGTGGGCAGCGCCGTGCTCACGGCCATCGTCACCACCCTCGTGTCCTTCCTGCCGGTCTTCTTCCTGACCGGCCCGGAGGGCAAGCTCTTCCGGCCGCTGGCCTACACCAAGACTTTCGCGATGGCCGCCTCGATCTTCGTGGCCCTGACCGTCCTGCCGGCGGCCGCGCACCTACTCTTCAAGTGGTGGCCGGCGCGCCGGGACGAGACGGGAGCGGTGCAGACCGCCGGCTGGCGGGGCTGGCTGCGGCCCAGGACCGCGGCCTACGGTGCGCTGGTCGTTCTGGGGGTGGTGGCGGCGGCCTTCTGGTCGGCATGGGTGGGAGCGGCGCTCGCGGCCGCCGGGGCCTTCCTGGTCCTGGAGCCGCGGCTTCCCGAGAGCCTCCGCCGGCACGCGCCGCAGATCACCGCGTGGCTGGCCGCCGGCTTCATCCTGGTGCTGCTCACCCTGCACTGGATGCCTCTCGGATTGGGCACCGGCACCGGCCGGAACCTGCTCTTCGTCTTCGGGATCAACATCGCCTGGACCTCGGTGCGGCTGATCTTCATCAACTGGTACCCGCAGCTGCTGACCGCCTTCCTGCGGCACAAGCTGGCCTTCATGGCCGCGCCGGCGGCCATCGTGTTGTTCGGCGCGCTGGTGCTCTTCGGGTTCGGGCGGCTGACCGATTGGCTGCCCCGGTCGGTGGGGGAGGGGGCCGGCGAGAAGATCCGCACCAACCGGCTCTACTCCGCCGCGCTCCACGCCTTCCCGGGCATGGGCCGCGAGTTCATGCCCTCGCTCGACGAGGGCTCCTTCCTGTTCATGCCCACGGTCATGCCCCACGCCTCGATCGGCGAGGCCCTAGACATCCTCCAGAAGCAGGACGCGGCCATCAGCCGACTCCCCGAAGTGGCCTCGGTGGTCGGCAAGATCGGCCGGGCCGAGACCGCCCTGGACCCCGCGCCGGTCTCTATGATCGAGACGGTCGTGACCTACAAGCCGGAGTGGGGCGAACCCGACCCGGAGACCGGCCGGCGCATCCGCAACTGGCGGGAGCACATCCGCAATTCGGACGACATCTGGAAGGAGGTCGAGCGGGCCGCGGCGATCGTGGGGAGCACCGGCGCGCCCAAGCTCCACCCCATCGAGGCTCGGCTGGTGATGCTCCAGTCCGGATTCCGCTCGCCGCTGGGCGTCAAGGTCTACGGCCGCAGCCCCGAGGACCTGGAGGCCGCCGGCCGGAGGGTCGCCGAGCTGCTCAAGCTGGCCCCCGGCGTCGACCCGGCCAAGATCCAGCCCGACCGGGTGGTGGCCAAGCCGTATCTCGAGATCGAGCTCGACCGCGAGCGGCTCGCGCGGTACGGCGTCTCGATCCGCGACGCCCAGGACGTGGTCGAGGCGGCGGTCGGGGGCATGCCCGTGGCCCAGACCGTGGAGGGGCGCGAGCGCTACGCAGTCCGGGTGCGCTACGCCCGGGAGTTGCGCGACTCGGTCGAGGCCATCGGCCGCGTGCTGGTCCCGGCGGGCGCCGGGAGCGGCGGAGGCATGGGCGGTGCGGCGCCGGGCGGCGCCCGGGCCCAGGTGCCGCTCGGCGAACTGGCCAGCATCACCATGAGCGCCGGGCCCCAGGAGATCAAGAGCGAGGGCGCCGAACTGGTCGCCTACGTCATATTCGATCGGCTGCCCGACTGGGCCGAGGTGGATGTTGCCGAGAGCGTCGAGCGCCTCCTGCGGGAGAAGGCGCAGGCCCCAGGGGGGCTGGGGCTTCCCTCCGGCGTCCACTGGGTGGTGGCCGGCACCTACGAGAACCAGCAGCACTTCATGAAGACCTTCGTGCCGGTGCTGCTCCTCAGCCTGGCCAGCATCTTCCTGATCCTCTACCTGCAGTTCCGCTCCTCGGCCGTGACCCTGCTGGTGGTCTGGCAGATAGGGGTGGTCGCCGCCGGCGGCTTCATCGGCATGTGGCTGGCCGCCCAGCCCTGGTTCCTGGACTTCTCCGTCCTGGGCCGCAACCTGCGCGAGGTCTTCCACCTCGAGGCCTACAACCTGAGCGTGGCCGTCTGGGTGGGATTCATTGCGCTCTTCGGGATCGTCACCGACGACGCGGTGGTGATCATCACCTACCTGAACCAGCTCTTCGCCGGCCGCGCCCCGGGCTCCATCGCCGGGATCCGCGCGCTGGTGGTCGAGGGCGGGCGCAAGCGGGTGCGGCCGTGCCTGATGACCACCGCGGCTACCGCCCTGGCGCTCCTGCCGGTGCTGACCTCCTCGGGCCGCGGCGCGGACGTGATGATTCCCATGGCCCTGCCCATCGTGGGCGGGGTGACCTTCGAACTGGTGACGCTCTTCATCACCCCCGTGCTCTACTCGGCGCTGAAGGAGTTCCAGCGGCGCACCGGATGGAGTGATGGGCGGGTGGGCTTGGTCATGTTCCTGACCGGCGTGCTGCCCACGCTCGCGTGGATGCTGATCTACAATGCCCGGAAAGACCAGAGGGCGGAAGACTGAGGATCGACGGCTTGGGGCGCAGGGCTTGGGATTGAAGAGGGGCTTCGGTCTATTTCCCCGCCGCCTTGGCGTATACCTCCACCAGCCGCTCGGCGTGTTTGCGCCAGCTGTAGGTGGTGCCGCGCGCGGCGGCGGCGGCTCCCTTGGCCTTCCGGCCGCCCAGTCGGATCTCCTCGGCGATGGCGTAGGCCAGGGCGCCGGGGTTGTCCGGGGGAACCAGGCGCCCGACGGTGTCGTCGACGTACTCGGTGAGCCCGCCCACCGCGCTGGCCACCACCGGCAGCCCGCAGGCCATGGCCTCCAGCGCCGCCAGACCGAACGGCTCCTCGCGGCTGGGGACCACGGCGACGTCCGCCGCGGCGTAAAGCCGGACCAGCTTCGTCTGGTCGACGAAGCCGATGAAGTGCACGCCGCGCAGGCGAAGCGCGCGGACCATGCTCTCCAGCGCCCGGCGCTCGGCGCCCTCGCCGACGATCAGGGTGGTGGCGGTGGGCAGCTGCATCTCGTAGATGCTGGCCGCGTCGATGAGCACGTCCGAGCCCTTGAAACAGGCCAGCTTCCCCGCGTAGATGATCACCGGGCCCAGCGGCGTCGGCAGCTTCAGCTCCCTGAAGATCTCGTCGCGGGAGACGTCCAGCGGCCGGAAGCGCTTGCCATCGACGCCATTGGGCAGGGACTCCAGGCGGTCGGAGGACGTGCCGAAGGTCTGGACCACCTCGCGGGCGGTGGCCTGGGAGACGGCGATGATCTGCCTGGCCCCCTCGGCCCCCTCGTGGGCGAACGGCCGGTAGCGCGGGTCGGCCCGATAGCCGAGCAGGTCAGTCCCGTGGCTGGTGACCACGTAGGGCCGGCCGGCCCGGCGGGCCACCGCCGCCGTCACCCAGAGGTGCTGGGCGTGGATCACGTCGGCCTTGAACCCCTCGGCCGCCCGGCGGGCCCGGGCCTCGAGGACCGCGACATATTCGGCTATTTCCGATTCGGTCAGCGCGTAGAAAGTGCGGCTGCTGCGCGGATGCGTGGTGAAGCATGGGAACGGGAAGGACAGGCTGGTCTTCCCGGCGCCTTCCGGACGTCCCGGGCCGGGGCAGGTGATGGTTTCGACCGGGAACGGGTACTCGTCGGGCTCCGGCGCGATGGTGTCCGGGCACAGCACCATGGACTGGTGGCCGAGCTCTATGAGCTCCCTGGCGACGTTGGCTACGTATACACCGCTCCCCGACCCGGTCATCGGGAAATGGTTTATCAGGAGAACACGCATAGCCATTCTGCCCCCGGAGCCCGATGAAAGAATAACCCGGCCCGGCATGGTCGTCAAGCTCGCTCTTGAAAAAGGTCCCCGGGCCGCTACCATCGGCCGGCCTGGAAACGACCGTCTTCTGAGGGAGAAACTCCGATGGCCAACGAGAAACTAGATCAGCTCTGCATCAACACCATCCGCATGCTCGCGGTGGACGCCGTGGAGAAGGCGAAGTCCGGCCACCCCGGCATGCCCATGGGCATGGCCCCGGCGGCGCACGTGCTCTGGAAGGAGTTCCTGCGCCACAACCCGGCGAACCCTGCCTGGCCGGACCGCGACCGCTTTATCCTCTCCGCCGGCCACGGCTCGATGCTGCTCTACTCGCTGCTGCACCTGACCGGCTACGGCGTCTCCCTAGACGACCTCAAGAAGTTCCGGCAGTGGGGCTCGCTCACTCCGGGCCACCCCGAGGCCGGACACACCCCCGGCGTCGAGACCACCACCGGTCCGCTGGGCCAGGGCTTCGCCAACGGGGTGGGCATGGCCATCGCCGAGCGCTGGCTGGCCGAGCGCTTCAACCGCCCCGGCCACGAGGTCGTGAACCACTTCACCTACGCCATTGTCTCCGACGGCGACCTCATGGAAGGTGTCAGCCACGAGGCCGCGGGCCTGGCCGCGCACCTCAAGCTCGGCCGGATCATCTACCTCTACGACGACAACCAGATCACCATCGAGGGCAAGACCGACATCGCTTTCACCGAGGACCGCATGGCCCGGATGGCCGCCTACGGCTGGCACGTCCAGTCGGTCAAGGATGGCAACGATCTGGCGGCCATCGCCGCGGCCATCCGCGCGGCCCAGGCGGTGACCGACAAGCCGTCGATCATCGCGGTCAAGACCATCATCGGCTTCGGCAGCCCGGGCAAGCAGGGCAGCTCCAAGTCCCACGGCGAGCCGCTCGGGCCTGACGAGGCCAAGGCCACCCGCAAGAACCTGGGCTGGCCGGACGAGGAGTTCCACGTCCCCGCGGAGATCGAGGCCTGCCGGCGCGGGTCGCTGGAGAAGGGCAAGTCCGCCGAGGCCGAGTGGCAGAAGCGCTTCGACGCCTACGCCAGGGCCTTCCCGGAGCTGGCCGCCGAGTTCAGGCGCACCATGGCCGGCGAGCTGCCCGCGGGCTGGGACGCGGCGCTGCCGGTCTTCCCGGCCGACGCCAAGGGCGAGGCCACCCGCAACACCTCTGGGATCGCCCTGAACGCCGTGGCCGCCAAGGTCCCGAACCTGATCGGCGGCTCGGCGGACCTGGCGCCCTCGACCAAGACGCTCCTCAAGGACGGCGGCGACTTCCAGGCCGGCAAGTACTCCGGCCGGAACTTCCACTTCGGCGTGCGCGAGCACGGCATGGGCTCGGCCCTGAACGGCATGGCCCTGCACGGCGGCGTGATCCCCTACGGCGCGACCTTCTTCGTATTCGCCGACTACATGCGCCCGCCGATGCGCCTGGCGGCCCTCATGAAGCTCAAGGTCGTCTACGTGATGACCCACGACTCCATCGGCGTCGGCGAGGACGGCCCGACCCACCAGCCGGTCGAGCACCTGGCCTCCATGCGCATCATTCCGGGGATGACCTTGATCCGGCCCTGCGACGCCAACGAGACCGCCGAGGCCTGGCGGCAGACCCTGCTGGTCAAGGGCCCGGTGGTCCTGGCGCTCACCCGCCAGAACCTGCCGACCCTGGACCGCGCCAAGTTCGCGCCGGCCGCGAACCTCGCCAAGGGCGGCTACGTCCTGGCCGACGCCCCCGGCGGCAAGCCCGACGTCATCCTCATCGCCACCGGCTCGGAGATGACCATCACCCTGGAGGCCGCCGAGAAGCTGGCTGCCAAGGGGATCAAGGCCCGGGTGGTTAGCATGCCCAGCCAGGAGCTCTTCGACGCCCAGCCCGAGAGCTACCGCCAGAGCGTCCTGCCGGCGAGCGTAGCGGCGCGCGTCTCGGTGGAGGCCGGCGTCACCGACGGATGGCACAAGTACGTCGGCAGCTTCGGCGAGTGCGTCGCCCTGGACCGCTTCGGTGCCTCCGGCCCCTACAAGACCGTCTTCGAGAAGTTCGGCTTCACCGCCGACAACGTGGTCGCCAAGGCGGTGGAGAGCGTGGAGAGGGTCAAGGGGCACGGCGCCAAGAAGTAGCGGTTGGAGGTTGGAGGTTGGAGGTGGGGGCTAGGTAGGCCGCCTCCGCCCTTGCCCGCTTCCAGCCCCCAACCCCCAACCGCCAACCTCCAACCCGGAAAACACTTGGGGCTTCCTCCGCTAGCGAAGGAAGCCCCAAGTGTGTGGTGCCAAGGCCCAGAGTCGAACTGGGGACACCCGCATTTTCAGTGCGGTGCTCTACCAGCTGAGCTACCTTGGCACTGGCGACTAGGTTATTCCGAAGAGCGGATTTGTCAAGCGCCGCGGGCGTTGTCTCATCCCCGCGCCGACAGCTTCTCCACCCTGGCCAGGGCCTCCTCGGCGGCGGCGCGCGAGGCGCAGTGCTTGGAGCTGATGATCAGCTTGGGGTCCAGCTCGCCGAGGATCCGCTCCATGCGCTCGTCAGGCAGGCCCATCACCACCGCGCGGCCGGTGGCCTGGATCTTCTTGTACATCGGGTACCACTGCGGGTCGGAGCTGGGGGCGTTGCCGGCCCCCGGGACCCACTGTACGGCGTGGAGCTTCTTCATGCCGAGCAGGTGGTCGAGGTGCGGCAGCTGTCCCGGGCCGTCCAGGTGGTAGATGACGTAGTCCAGGCGCTCGGCCTGGGCCTCCAGCGTCGGCAGGACGAACTCGGCGAACATGTCCGGCGAGATCATCGCCGCGAAGTCGCACTGGATGGGGTAGTGCTTGCCGGGCGAGAAATAGCCCCAGCGTTCGACGGTACCGCCGAACTTCGCCACGATCGGCGCGGCCAGCTCGTCGAAGCAGCGGTGCCAGGCCTCGACCAGCCGCGCCGAGGCCGCCTTGACCCGCTCCGGGCAGTCGACCAGGTCGGTGAGCAGGTCGTTGGTGCCGCGCAGGGCGGCGAGGGTGTCGAGCACCCCGCCCAGGTCGGTGACCGACGGGACCATCTCGCCACCGCCGATCTCCAGGGCCAGGTCGGTGGCCCGCTTGGCGCGGGTCCACCAGACGTTGCCGGCGTCCAGGCGGAGCTCCATCCTCTCGATGGCCTCCCAGTCGTGGGCCTTCTCAACCCAGGCGGTGTCCTGGCCGAGTTCCAGGAAGCCGCTCAGGAAGGAGGCCAGCACGCCGGGGGCGAAGTTCACGTTGAAGTAGGGCATGGCCTCCGCGGCGTGGAAGGTCTTCGCGCAGATCCCGGCGTAGCGGCGGATGCTCTCGCCCATGTGGTCGGGAGTGCGCACCAGGCTCCACTGGTCCCATTCTCCCGGTGGGTCCGTCGGGTCGAGCGGAGCGGTCACCCGGAGCAGCGGCCTGCGGCGGTTCTCTCCGCACCACCAGGCGACGCTGGCTTCGCGGGCGGCCCGCCATCTGTCGGCGCCGGCCGCGGCCGGGGCGGGCAGGGGAGAGGGCGGGGGAGCGGCCGGGGTCGGCGTCGGGCTTGTCTGCCCGGTCTGACTCGTCGGACTCGTCACGCCGGTCGGACCGGCCTGAGCGATCGGGGCAGCCGGGGCGGCTGGGGCGGCTGGGGCGACCGGAGCTGCCTGGGGACCAGGGGCGGCCGGAGTCGGCGGTGCTGCGGAAGGAGCGGTGGGCACCGCGCCCGGCACGGCCGGCGCTGCCGGAGTCGCCGGCGCTCCGGGCGTTCCCGGCGCCGACGGCGCCGCGCCCGCCGCTTCGGCCGGCCTCGGCCTCGGGCCGCTCTTGCCGGTGCGCCGGCGCAGTTCGTCCACCGACAGCTTCTCCGGCCAGAACCACTCGCCCCGGGCCGGGGCGAGAACCACCAGGGCCTTGAACCGGCGCGTGAGCTCCGCGCGGAGCTGGTCCTCGTCGTAGCCGCAGAGGAACTCGCCGGGCTGGAACTTGTCGCAGTGCGTCAGCGCCAGGGAGTGCGGCTTGATGAACTGCACGGTCTTCTCCACGTGGGTGGGCCAGAGCAGCACCAGGGTGGCCGCGTCGGTGATGCCCAGCCAGGAGGGGCTGGGGCCGTGGCTGTCGCCCCCGTGGAAGACGGTCGTATCCCCGCAGCGGAAGAGGTAGCTCATGCGCATGCAGGGCTTCATGTCCTCGCTGCCCTTGTTGGCCAGCGCGGTGATCTCGATGTCGCCGATCTTGAAGTGGTTGCCGGGTTCGAGCTTGTTGACCTGCATGTTGTCGATGCCGGCCTCGACCGCGCGGCGGTAGATCCCGGCCGGGCCCCACAGCTGGCAGCGGGTGCGTCCCATGATGGCCCCGATCGCCTTGGACTCGCAGTGATCGGGGTGGTCGTGGGTCACCACGATGCCATGGCACTCGGCGATCTCCTCGGGGCGCACGGCCGGGGCCGGGCCGGCGTGCTTCTCGAGGTGTCCCTTCCACTTGAAGTCGGCCCCGAAGTAGGGGTCGAGCAGCAGGGTGGTGCCCGACTGGCTCCGCAGCAGGAAGCAGGAGTGGCAGATGTGCAGCAGCTCGAACGCGTGCTGGGCGGGGGCTGGCTTCAAGGTGTCATCCCTTCCTATGCCGCGCGACGGCGCGCGCAACGTTCCGTATGTTAACTCCCCGGGCGCGGTCTGGCAACCGGCGGAGCCGCCGCCTCCGCGGGCTGGTCCCCGGCCGGCTTGGTTCGGAACCAGCCGTCTGCGGCCCCCTGGACTGCGGCCAGGGCCAGCAGGGCGGCCAGGGCTGCGGCGAAGGCCAGCTTCACGGCGCGAACGTGGCGGTGGTGCCTGGCGATCAGCCCGGGGTCGGCGGCGGCGCGCTCCAGGAAGGCCACGCGCTCGGCGATGCTGTAGTGCCGCCAGGAGCCGGCCTCGCGCGGCGCCCCGGCAATGCAGGCCAGGCGCTCCAGCGCCGAGACCAGCGGCGCGCCGGTGCCCAGCAGTTCGAAGGCGGCGGCGTCGGCCTGGCGCTCGAAGCGCCGCGACAGGAATCCGAAGGCGAAGCGCCAGTACAGAACGGTCCCCGCCGCCAGGGTGGCGGCCACGGCCAGCATGGCATGGTGCGGATCCCAGCCGGACAGCAGGGGCTCGAACAGCGCCAGCACGATCAGTCCCAGGCCCATGAAGCCGGCGGCGAAGAGCGCGTAGAAGCCGATGTGCCGGTGGCGCACGTGGCCGGCCTCGTGCGCCAGGACGGCCTCCACCTCCTCCGGAGCGAGCTCCGCCAGGAGCGCGTCGGTGAAGGCCACGTAGCGCAGCGGGGCGATCAGGCCCATCACCGCGGCGTTGGGGAGCCGGCCCCGCCCGGTCCTCCAGACCACCAGCTCCCGGCAGCGCACGCCGGCCCGGGCCAGCAGCGCCTCCAGCCGCGAGCGCAGCTCGCCGCCGGGCAGCCGCTGCGGCGGCCAGAGCCTGATCAGGTAGGCCGGGAAGAGGACCAGGGCCGCGGCGAAGACCAGTGCGGTGAGCGCCAGTTCCGCCTGGGCGTTGCCGGTGAAGACTTCGTCGAGGCCCCAGGGCCAGTAGCGCCGGGAGTCGAAGAGCGCGGTCATGACCAGCCAGGGAGCCAGCAGGAAGAACCAGCCCCGGGCCTGTTGGCGCAGGTACTCGCCCAGGCCCCAGTCGGCGGGGTGCAGGCCGCGCACCGCCGGGTAGTCGCCGGCCCACAGCGCCGCCGAGGCCGCCAGGAACGGCAGGATCTGGAGGATGTCGTCGCCGACCACGGTGACCCCGGCGTTGAGCCCGTCCTCGGCGGCCACCAGCGCCGACCAGTCCGTGCCCCACAGGAAGAGCCCGTAGAGCGTCACGGACAGGCTTCTCCCGATCGCCAGCCACGCGGCGTGGGACTCGTAGACCTCCAGGCGCCGGCCGGGATCGCGCGCCAGCCTTCTCCTCAGGACGGCCCAGGCCGTCCTCGGGAACAGCCAGCAGATCCCGAGCATGACCGCGGCCGCGGCGGTGATCGCCCGCCAGTTGGCCGGCAGGGCCAGGGCCGGATTCTGGAGGAAGGCCGCCATGGGCAGGGCGACGAGGAGTTCGATGGGCAGGCGCATAAGAGCGGTTGCCGGCGGTCAGAGGCCGGCAACCGGAGAAAGCATGGAGGGGGAGGGCGGGGGCGCGAAGACGGCGCCTTCGCCCGCGGGGCTCGGCCGACCGATAACCGGCGAGCGGTTACCGCGGGCCGGAGCCGTCACGCCTTGGCGAACTTGTTGGACTTGAGGCAGCGGGTGCAGAGCTTGGCGGTGCGGACCGTGCCCTCGGGCGTGCGGATCTTGACGTTCTGCAGGTTCGGGGAGAAGGTGCGCAGCATCTTGCCGACGATCTTCTGGCCGACGCCGCCCTTGGCCTTGGCCAGACCGCGCCTCTTGTAGCGCACGCCGGTGGTGGGACCCTTGCCGCAAGCATCGCAGAATCTGGACATGGGAGACGCTCCTCTCGCGGCGAGGGCTGAACTGCATCCCTGCGCTTCAGCGAGTAAACCGGAAATCCGCCCCGGCACCGCGCCAGGGGCCGTTTCACAGACGGGGGCATTCTATACCGGAGGGCCCTTCCGGCAAGGGGAAAACCACGGACCCCGTCGGTGATGCGCAACAACGACGACTATGCTCGCGCCAAGCCGCGAAGTCGCAGAGGGGAGTCGATCCTGCCGCGGTTTCCTCTGCAGCGAGACGAACTGCTTGCCGTCCCTGGCGTCTCCGCGTGAGGACAGCGGCTGCCGGTTCTACATCCCGCGCTTGTGCGGCGGCACGCGCGTCGGCGCGACCGGCACCGGATTCCCGGCCTTCTCCCGCTCGGCGCGGACCGCGTTCCAGACGTTGCCGATGAGCACGTCCAGGCCGTCGCGCGACGCCGAGGAGAAGGCGATCACCGGCCGGCCGAGCTCCCGCTCCAGCCGCTTGGCGGCGCGCTTGGCCCCGGAGACGTCGAGCTTCGACCCGGCCAGCACCTCGGGCTTGCCGGCCAGCGTGGCGCTGTACTTCTCGAGCTCCGCGCGGATGGTCCGGTAGTTCTCGGCCGGGTCGGATCCGTCCGGCGGGACCAGTTCGACCAGGTGGACGATGACGCTGGTGCGCTCCACGTGACGGAGGAACTCGGCGCCCAGGCCCACGCCGGCGCTGGCCCCCTCGATCAGGCCGGGCAGGTCGGCGATGACCATCTCGCGGAAGTCGCCGAGCTCCACGACCGCCGGGGCGGGGGTGAGGGTGGTGAATGGGTAGTTGGCGATCTTGGGGCGGGCCGCCGAGACCGCCGCGAGCAGGGTGCTCTTGCCGGCGTTGGGCAGGCCGACCAGGCCGGCGTCGGCGATGAGCTTGAGCTCCAGGCGCAGCCGGCGCTTCTGCCCGATCCGCCCCGGCTCCGCGGTGCGCGGGGCCTGGTTGCGGGGGGTCGCGAAGTGCTGGTTGCCGCGGCCGCCGCGGCCGCCCTTGGCCGCCACCCACTTCTGTCCCGGCGAGGTCAGCTCGACGAGCACCGCGCCGTTGTTGGCGTCGCGGACGATCGTGCCGAACGGCACCCGGACGACGCGGTCGCGCCCGAACCGCCCGCTCATGTTCTTGTTGGCGCCGGGCTTGCCGTTTTCGGCCTTGATCCGGGCCATCCGCCGCAGGCCCAGCAGGGTGTCGACCACGTCGCTGGCCTCGAAGACCACCGAGCCACCCAGCCCGCCGTCGCCGCCGCCCGGGCCGCCGCGCGGCCGGTACTTCTCGCGCAGGAAGGCGACGATGCCGTCACCGCCGCGCCCGCCGGCGACCTCGATTTCACACTCGTCGACAAACATCATGGGGCAGCCATCCCTTTCTGAACGGCTGCATTATAGGGCGCGCGGCACGCCGAACAAGCTGCGCGGGCACTATAGGTCCTATAGGTCGTATAGGACCTATGTGGCCTCTACTTCAGCTCGGCCGCGTCGGCCGCCTTGGCGTCGAGCCTGAGGACGAAGACATTGCTGTTGGTGTCCACGCCCCAGACGAGCTTCCTGCGTACGTCGTACATCACGCCGCATGAATGGCCCAATGGCACCAACGCGGACTTCTTGTCGCCGGCTGTCTGGTAGCCGATCTTGAGCGCGACCCACTTGTTCGTCGCACAGTCGTAGGCCGGCGTGCGCCCGACGCCGTCGGCGCCGGCCGGCAGCAGCGTGGCCATGAGCACCAGGTCGGCCTCGGGGTCGTAGACCGCCCGGTCGATCCCGAAGCGCGGCCCGCCGGGAACCACGGCCATGTTGACGGGCGAGAGCTCTGCGGCGGCAAGCGTCTTGAGATCGAGCGCCCAGACCTGCCCGCTGTAGGGCGCGCCGTAGCCGGTGCAGAAGATCAGCAGCCGGTCGCGTTTGGAGTCGTAGACGCTCACCGAGTTGTCCACCGAGGCGCCGGGCAGCTTGCCGGTCACCTTGAGCTCGGTCCACTGGTTCTTGGCCGCGTCGAAGCGGTGCACCTTGGCGTTGGCGCCCCAGCAGACGATGCCCTGGGGCGTGCGGCAGCAGTTCAGATTATAGAAACACCCATCGTAGATCATCCCGCCGGGCTTGACGAATCGGCCGGTCCAGTCGGCCAGATCCGGATCGTAGACGTAGCAGTTCCGGCCGTGGCCGACGAAGAGCATCTTCTTGGCGACCGGGTCGTAGTCGTAGCCCAGGTAGGTGTGGCCGGTCACCCAGGGGCGCAGGTTGAAGTTGAAGGTGTCCGGGTAGCTGGTGTTGGAGTAGAGCTGCCCCAGCGGGAACTCGATGGGGAAGGCCAGCTCCCAGCGGTTGGTCGAGAAGTGGTAGTGGGGCACGTCCGAGCCGCCGTGGGCGCTGTGTCCGCCGGACCAGCGCAGGATCATGTCCCGGTCCGGGTCGATCACCGCCGTGCCCCAGTCGCGGTTGAGCGCCGGCTTGTGCGGCGGATTTGGCAGCACCCAGGTGTTGACCGGCAGGGCCTTGAGCTTCTCCTCGAAGGCCGCGGCGTTGGGCTTCTCGCCCGAGAGATACAGGTCCGGGTGCAGCCGGCCGGTCCGGTAGGCGCGCGCGTCGGACGTGCCGGGCTTCCCGCCGCCCGAGGCGGTCCAGGTGTCGGCGGCGATATCGTAGACCCACTCACCGTCGCCGACGTCCTTGTACTGCCCGCCGCAGTAGTCGGTCGTGGAGGTATAGGCGTACCCGCCCGATAGCGTGGCCTTGCCGTCGGCGGCCTTGAGCCGGTGGTTGGCCCGCGGCGATGGCGCCGAGGCCGGATGCCGCTGCATCCACTTCTTCTTGGCCGGGTCGAAGGCCCAGGTATCGGCCGTGAGATAGTCGAGGTGGTCGCCGCCGAAGAGCACGTAGAGCTTGGTCTTCGCGTCGTAGGCGATCGGCGAAAGCGCCCGCGCCGGCGGCTCGCAGTCGAGCGCCTCGGAGGCCCGCTCGAGCTCGACCTGGGCGGCCGAGAGCGTCTTGATCTGGTCGGCGGTGACGCCGCCGGCCAGCGCCCCGGCCAGCGGCTTGATCTTGCCAGCCGCCGACTGGACCAGCGCCAGGGCAAGCTTGGCCTGGGCGGCCTCGTACTCCTCGAGTTTCAACCCGCCGAGCTCGGCGACGAGCGCGTCGAGGTCCTTGGCGACGGCCTCGACGAGCGGGACAGCCTCGGCCTTGAGGCGCTTGGCCTCCTCGGCGGCGTCGAGGCCCTTGAACCAGATCGCCCGCGCCCGGGCGGCGGCGTTCTTGGTGCGGCAGCGCAGGTCCCAAGTCCGGTCGAAGTGCTTCTGAAGAGGGTTCTTCGCGCGCAGTTCGTCGACGATCGGCTTCCAGGCTCCGCCCTCCCGGACCTTGGTGTGCTGCCGGCCGTCGGCCGCGGCCTGCTCGCAGCCGCCGAAGGCCAGACCGGAGCCCTCGGGCTCGAGGCACTCTGCGCCCCACAGCACCGGCTGGCGCAGGTCGGCGCCCGGCGGCCGGGAGCCGGCGTCGCCGGCGGCGGCAGACAATCCCGAGGCTGCCAGGGCCAAGGTTGCCAGGATAGTCGCTATTCGCATGGATCCTTTTCTCCTATTCCAGATCCTTGGGCTCGGCGCTCTTGGGGTCGAGCCGAAGGGCGTGGACCACGCTGTTGGTGTCGACGCCGAGCAGGAGCTTCCTGGCCGGGTCGTACATCAGGCCGTTGGAGCAGCCGAAGCCCGGGCTGCCGGTGAGCTTCAGCGCCACCCAGGCGTTCTTCTCGCAGTCGTAGACCGGCCAGGGCTTGTCCTTGGCGCCGACGGTCACCACCACGACGTCGTTGGCCCCGTCGTAGACGCACTCGCGCCAGAAGACCCCGCCGGCGGCGGCCCCGGCCATGCCCTTGGGCGCGAGCTTCGAGGCCGCCGCGGTCTTCAGGTCCACGGCGATGACATTGCCCGCAAGGCTCTTGCCGACCAGGATCAACCGGTCGCGCTTGGAGTCGTAGCACATGCTGGACTCGTCGCAGGCCGTGCCGGGCAGCTTCTCGCCGGAGACCTTGACCTCGCTCCACTCGGCCTTGGTGCCGTCGTACTTGAAGAGCGTGCCGAACCGGGTCCAGGCATAGGGGCCGGCCGGCGTCGCGCAGAGCGTGAGCTGGTAGAAGTTGTCCTCGCGCATGCCCTTGGGCTGCGGCTTGTGGCTCCAGAGCCCGGTCTCCGGATCGTAGGCGTAGGAGAAGCTCTCGTGCCCGCAGCAGATCATCCGCCTCGAGACCGGGTCGTAGGCGTAGGAGTGGTAGGTGTGCGCGCTGATCCAGGGCTGGCCCAGGAAGGTCCCGCGCGAGGGCTGCGAACCGCACGAGCCGATGCCGTCGAGCGGGAAGGCCGGCGGGTATTTGAGGTGGTAGCGCCCGGTGCGCATCGAGAAGACCGGGATGTCCGACCCGCAGTGGGCGCTGTGTCCGCCCGACCAGCGGTAGATGGCCTGGCGGTCGGGGTCGTAGACCGCCGTGCCCCAGTCGCGGTTCTGGCGGGGCAGGCGCACCTCCTTGGGAGTCAGCAGCGTCCAGGTGTTGGCCGGAAGCCCCTGGAGCTTCGCCTGGAAGCCGGCCTCGTCGGGCGCGCCGCCGTCAAGGTACCAGTCCGGGTCGTAGGGCCCGGTGCGCCACTCCACCGCCCCGGGTTTGGCCCCGGCCTTGGCCAGGGCGGCGGCATCGGACTGGGCCGGATCGAGCTTGCAGGCCAGGGTCACGGCCGTGCCGCGCTCGCCCAGGCGCTCACCGCCGAAGGTGAGGACCACGTCGCCGGCCCCGGCCGCGGCCACGAAGCCCGCGCCCTTGCTGCTCATGAAGGCCGGATAGGGCTTGCCCCAGTCCTTGACGAGCGCCCATTTGTCGGCCGCAACGTCGTAGGTCCAGGCCTGCATGGGCAGCTGCTGGTAGAGCGCACCCCAGTAGCCGGTGTCCGAGAAGAACTTGTAGCCGCCGAGGAGCACCAGCTTGCCGCCCTCCGGCAGGCGGAGGAACGCGTGTCCGGCGCGGGGCGATGGCGCCGGGTCCGGCCGGCGCTCCTGCCAGGTCCGTGTCGCGCAGTCGTAGACCCAGGTGTCGCCGTAGAGCATGTCCAGGCGGTCGCCGCCGAAGAGGACGATGGACTTGGTCGCGGGGTCGTAGACCATCTGCGAGTGGGCCCGCGGCGGCGGTTCGCTCATCAGCGCGGTCCGCGCGCGCCAGAGGACCCGCGAGAGTTCGAGGGCCGTCTTGATCGACTCCGGTGAGGCCGCGTCGCCGAGCCTGCCGGCCAGTCCCTCGGCCGTCGCCAGATCGGCCGCTGCGCGCTCGCAGTGGGTCTTGGCGTAGCCCGTGCCCTTGCCGTCTAGGTCCTTCTTCAGCCCCGCGATGCCGGCGGCGAGCTTCTTCCCGGCTTCGGCCAGGCCGGCCTTCTCGTCGGCGGGGAGGCCGGTCCTGAAGTGGCGGTTGGAGTGCGCGCCGTGCAGTGCCACCGCCTCCAGGCGGAGCGCCTCGGCCCGCGCCTCGAAGCCCTTGACCGGCTCGGCCGCCGGGTCTATGCGCTTCCAGGCGTTGCCCGAGACCGAGTACGCCCAGGTGCGCGTGTCGTTGAACTCGCCGGGACCGTTGTTGCCGCCGAAGAGCAGGAACTCCTTGTTGTGGGCGTCGTAGCACAGGGAACCCCACCAGAGTTTGTGGGCCTCGCCGCTGGGCGTGCCCGGGCCGAGCTCCTTCCACGCGCGGGCTGCCGGGTCGTACTCGACCAGCCGGTTGTGAGTGTAGGCCACGAGCTTGTTGCGGTCGGTGTCCACCGCGTACTGGAAGTAGGCCACGAAGCCGCCCTCCCAGAGTCCTAGGCGGCCGTCCTTGAGGCGGTAGCCGTGGCTGGGCAGCTTCGGCGCGTCGCAGGGACCGATCTCCGGCTTCCAGCCCTTGCCCTCCGGAAAGCGGTTCTTCCAGAGCCGCTCCTCCAGCGAGAAGGTCTGCTCGTCGTAGCAGAAGGGGCCGTGGTCGTCCCAGTTGCCCACCGCGCCCATGGCCAGGACGAAGCTCTTCTCGGCCGGCAGCCAGAAGAGCGCCCCGCCGTAGCGCCGGGCGGCGCCGTGGGACTCCACCTTGACCCACTCGTTGGCCTTGAGCTCGCCCTCGACCTTGGTGGAGAGCGGCCACTGGAACTTCTCGCCGGCGGCGGCCGGAGCAGATGCCAGGGCGGCCGGGGCCAGCGCCAGGCAGAGCGACAGGGCGCGGGTGAGGCTCATGGGCTCCTCCTTACCTGACATCGCAAATGGCTTCCGCGGCGCAGGTCAGCTTGACCGCGGCGATCCGGCGGTTGATGCGGTCGAGGACGTAGGCCGTATCGCCGGCCAGGCACACGCCGGTGGGCCAGGCGAAGGGGATCTCCGGCGACGGGATCGGGCCCTTGGCGCCGACGGAGTCCACGTTCCCATAGCCGCCGAAGCGGGCCAGCTCGTTGGCGTTGGCGTCGATCACGCCGATGGAGTAGCGCAGCACGTCGGGCACGAAGAGCCGGCCGTAGCCGTCCAGGGCGAAGCGCCCGTTGCTCCAGCAGGCGCAGCCCGGGTCGCCCCAGCCCTCGGCGCGGGTGGCCACCGGCGCGAAGCCGCTGAAGCGCCAGGTCGCGCCCTTGATCCAGACCGCGTGTCCGAGGTAGGCGGTGCGGTACTCGACGGCCTCGGCCGGGACGCCCGCCGGCCGGGGGACGTCGCCGGTCTTCGGGGGCATGGCGCCCATCCAGACTTGGCCGCCGGAGGGGCCGAACTTGAAGATCGATCCGCCCAGGAAGATGTAGAAGTTGAGGTACGGCCGCTGCCAGCGTGGCTCCTCCGGGATGCCGTGCAGCGGCCGGTTGTACCAGGAGCTCTTCAGCGTGTAGGGCATGTACCAGGCCAGGTTCGGCACCTCTGTGCCCAGGCCGTCCGGGTAGGACTTCTTCGGGTCGTGGAAGTTCATCCCCGCATAGATGTTGCCGGCGCGGTCCACCGCCAGGCAGCTGGCCGACTCCAGGGGGATGTCCTTGATGAGCGCCTCGTTCTTGACCTTGCCGTCGGGCCCGAAGACCGTCAGGTTCTGGGGGTTCACCCCCTGGTTGACGTAGATGTCGCCGCTCGGCGCCACGGTCAGGCCGTAGAGCCCCACGTTGGGGTGGCCGGCGCGGTAGTTGACCGTGATCTTGTTGCTGCCGGTGCCGGAGAAGGGCAGCGGCTTCCCGTCGGGCGAGAAGCGCAGCAGCGCGTTCGTGCCGTAGCCGGCCAAGACGTAAATGTTGCCGTCCTTGTCCAGGGCCGGGTCGCATCCGCCCAGGAACTTCCCGCCGATCTTGCCGGTCTTGAGGTCGATCGTCCGGATGGCCGTGCCCTCGGGGTCCTGAACGTAGGCCAGCTCGCGGGCCGGGTCCACGGCCATGAAGAGCGGGTTGGTCAGGCGGTCGCCGCCGGCGGCCTTGAGCGCGTTCTCGCCGGGGACGAGCTTGCCGCCCTCGTCGGTCAGGGGCACGAGCGGCGCCCCGGCGCCGTAGGACGGAGCGTAGCTCAGCCAGACCCGGGCAGGCTCGGCGGAGGCGTCCAGGGCCATGAGCGGCGCGTAGCGGTAATTGCTGAAGTCGTGGCGCGCGACCTCCTTGCCGTCGACGGCCTTGTCGAACTTGACCACCGAGTGCGGCCTGGCCGGCTCATGCTTGCCGGTGAGCGGCTGGGGGGAACTGGTCACGTAGAGCGCCCCGCTCTTGGGGTGGACGCTGAGCTGACCGGGGTTGGCCACCTTGGTCTCGCCCAGGAACTTGCCCTTCTCGTCGAAGACCGCGACCCGATTGTTGCCGGCGTCGGCCACGCAGATGTTGCCCTTGGCGTCGACGGTCAGGCCCTGCGGGTCCTTGAGGCCGTCGGCGCCGGAGCCGGGGGACTCGAGCTTGCCGATGAATGGTTCGGGGGCGCCCTTGGCGTCCCAGCCCATGCGACATACGGCGTGGCCGGCGGTCTTGCCGGAGATGACGCCGATGACGTAGACGGTCTTGCCGTCGGGGCTGACTGCTACCTGGGTCTGCGGCTGGCCGCCGCCGATCGACGGCCCCACGAAGCCGACCTCCGGGGGCGTGCTGCCGTCTGGCTTGATGACCAGCACGTGGCGGCGCGGGACCTGGTCCTCGTTGGTCCGGCCGCCGGAGGAGAAGACGATCCAGCCCTGGGCGGTCACGAAGAGCTGCTGGCGGATGCCCAGCCCCGCCATGAAGGGCATGAGCGACGCGGAGTGGCCGTTGTAGACCACCGGCACCTCCGAGCCGTCGGCGAGCTTGATGGGCTCCAGGCCCTTGAGCTGCTCGCGCTTCAGGTTCGCCGGCGGTGGCAGGATGGTGCGAAGGTACTTGCCGCTGCGATCGAGGACGAACATCCGCGGCGGGATCCACATGGAGCCGGCGGCGAGCACGTAGACCTCGCCGGTCGGGCCGACGCCGAGGGCGCCGGGCCCCTCCAGTTCGCTGCCCGGCCCCTGGATGAAGCGGTCGAGCTTGGCGCCGATCCCGAGCCGCACCCGGGCCTTGAAGGGGCCGCCGGCAGCCGGCTTCCCCGCGTCGTCCTTGCCGTCCCAGGCAACCTCCTGGGCGAGCGAGTCCTTCTTGAGCGGCTCCGGCGCGTTCTTGCCGAGCAGCCCGGCGACCAGGTGCCGCACTACCGCGCCCTTGGCGTCGAGCACGGCGACCTCGACGTCGGTCGGCGCGGAGACGGCGAAGGCGATCTTCGCCGCGGCGCCGTCATTGGCTGCGCTCGGTTTGGCGGCGAAGCCGATCTCGCCGGCCCCGGCCAGGCTGCCTGCGAGCAGCAAAAGGAGAAGGCACTGAGGGACTAAGGCACTGAGACACTGAGCGCGCTCCCCGCAGGCCACCGGACTCATCAGCCGCTCCATCATCGTCGCATCCTTTCGCCTTAGTGCCTTAGTGCCTCAGTCCCTCAGTACCTCTCACTTCCCCGCCGCGAGCTTCAGCCTGGTGGGGACCTTGATGACCGTCGGCGCATCGGCCGGACCAGCGCGCAGTTCGGCCAGCCGGGCGATGGTCGCGCGGGCCAGCGTGCCCACCCGCCAGACCACCGCGGGCGGCACCGGGCCGCCGTTGAAGTTCGGCAGGAAGGTGCGCTCGTAGTCCTCGTCGGTGGACCAGCCGACCATGTCGAAGTCGCGGCCGGGGACGAGGCCGAGCTCCCGGGCGGCCTTGACCAGCGAGGCGGTGCAGCCCTGCCAGAGGGCCAGCACCGCATCCGGCCGGTTCTTGCGGGAGAGCAGCCGGCGCGCCCCCTCGACTCCCTTGGGCGACTCGGGATCGTCGAGGACCACGCGCATCTCCGGCGGCAGCTCGATCCCGGCGCCGGCCAACGCGGCCGAGGCTCCACCGAAGCGCTCCAGGCCCTGGCGGCTCACGCCCACCGGGCCGATCCAGCCGATCCGCCGCCGGCCGCGCTCCGCCAGCCACTTGCCGGCGAGCAGTCCGCCGCGGAAGCCGTCCTGGACCACCGAGTCGATTTCGAGGTCCTCGCGCCAGTCGTCGACGGTGATGGCCGGCATCCCGGCGCGGAGCACCGCGTCGATCAGCTCGCGCCCGGGCGTGTCCAGGATCGCCCCGCAGACCCGCGCGGCGCGGAGCTGCTCGACGACCTGGTCGAAGCTCAGTCCCTCGCAGCCGACCGCGAGCAGCGTCCAGCCGCGCGCGGCGGCGGCCTGCTGGAAGCCGGCGAGGAGCGCCCGGTGCAGGTCGTCCCACAGTTGGGCGCCGGGGTGGGGCGCCAGGACGTAGGCCAACGGCGCGCCGCGGCCCGGGTCGTGCGCCCGAGCCATCACCCGGTAGCCGCGGCGCGGTTCGGCGGTGATCAGCCCCTGAGCTTCGAGGGCCTTGAGCGCCCGGCGGGCGGTCATGCCGGCGACCCCGTGATTGCTCGCAAGCTCCCTTTCCGTAGGCAGATAGCCACCGGCGCTGATCTTGCCGTCGAGGATGTCCTGCCGCAGCTTGGCGGAGAGTTCCGCGGAGGACCGACCGTGTCCCATAGACCTTGCTGCTCTTGCAGTGCCTGACATGCTGCCCTCCTGGTGCTCTACTATACACCGAAGGGCAGGAGTTGTTCGCCTGGAAACCGGAAAGCGCTGGCGCTGAAGCTCGGAAGCCGTTTAGATGTGGCTATCCGCCCAGTTCCACGCAGCGGCGGCGGTAGTGCAGGTAGTCCTCGAAGGCGACCTCCTCGGGCACGCCGTGGTCGCAGGTCGGCACGTAGCCGCCGCGCTCGCGCATGACGGGGAGGACGCGCTCAAGCTCGCGGTCGATGGCCTCGCGTCCGGCGGCCAGCACCCGCTTGTCGATGCCCCCGAGCATGACCAGCTCCGGGTGCTCGCGGCCGATCTCGACTACGTCGCAGCCGGAGGCGACCTCGAAGGGGTCCATCACGTCCATGCCGATGGCCCGGGCGTAGAGGTCGATGGCCGGGCGGCAGTCGCCGTCGGTGTCCACGTTGACGTAGAGGTGGCGCGACTGGTCGATCTGCCGCGACCTCACGTTGGCGATGAGCTGCTGGTAGTAGGGGAAAATGAACTCGGCGATCATCTCCGGCGAGATCAGCAGCCCGTGGTTGTAGCAGATGTCCTCGCCGAAGAAGATCTCGTCGAAGGTCACCTGTTCCTGGTGCCGGGCGGTCACCGCGTCGGCCAGCGCCAGCCACGAGCGCATGCAGTCGTGGAGCACCTCGGGCATGTCGTACACCGCGTAGAAGAGCTGCTCCGGGCCGATCAGGCTGCGCAGGTACATGTAGCCGCCGATCACCTGCTGGGTGACGATCAACCCCTGGGCGGCTGCCGCCCGCGCCTTCCCGATGCGCTCAGGCAGACCCGAGTCGCGGCCGGGCGCATTCGGCGCGAGCCGCCACTTCACGTTCTCCTCCCAGGTCCGGCGGTCCTTGACCGGGTGGTCGAGATACTCGGGCATGAAGCCGCTGCGCCGGCCCTTGAAGCAGAGCACGTGCCGGCCGGCCTTGTCCTGAACGACCTCGTGCTCACCGCGGTCCTCGACGATCTTCTCCTCGAAGGCCGGGCAGAAGGCGGCCTCGCACCAGCCCAGCCCTCCCAGGCTGAAGCCGCCCGGCGGATCGTACTGGAAGATCTCCCGCAGTTGCTCCGCAGTGACGTCGGCGGGCAGGTGGCCCTCGCGCTTCCACCGGTCCATGACGTAGAAGCCGAACTCACGGCGGAAGAGGGGGGCGCCGGGCACCCGCGCGTAGTTGTCGCGGAGCTTCCGGGCCGCCGGGGCCATGGCCTCCCGCGGGACCATGGCATGGACGCCGTCGGCTTGTTCGGCTGAATACTCACGGAGTGACTGTGGTGCGGTGGTTGCCGGGGTGGCCGTAACCTTGGTCTGGGGGGCCATTGACGTCCTCCTTCCCTTGTCTTATGATAGCTTACAGCGTGGGGTTGCCCGGCGCGGCCCTCTTCCTGTGAGAAGGATACTCATTCTATGACCGCGAATGTGGAGATGGAGCTCTGGAGCACCGCCTTCGATGTGGTGCGTCCGCTGGACAGCCTGCCCCGCCCGCAGCGCGCCGCCACCAGCGTCCAGACCAGCCCCAGCTACCGCCTGGAGGGCCGGCGCCGCCGTGCCGAGAAGCACTGCATCTTCGTGCACGTCTTGGGCGGCTGCATGGAGATCTGGCGCTCCGGGCGCACTTGGCGGGTGCCCGCCGGCCAGGGCTTCCTGAACATCATCAACGAGCCGGGCAGCGGCTACGGCTACCCCGCCGACGCCCGCGAGCCACTCTACCTATTCTGGTTCGGCTTCATCGGCGGCCCTTCGCGCGAGATCGTGCGCGAGATGCTCGATCGTCACGGGCCGGTCTACACCCTCTCACCGGAGCGGGATCCCCTGCGCCGGCTGCTCGCGCTCCGGCGGCCCGAGGGAGAGAGCTGTCGGATGGGCGCCTACTCCGGCGCCCGGCTGGTGGTGGACGTCCTGGCCGCCCTGGGCGAGAGCGCCGAGTCGCAGTGCGGCGAGCCCCGCGAGCACCCCCTGGTCGAGCGGCTGGGAGCCCGGCTCGGGGCCGACCCGGCGGGCTCGTGGAGCGTCAAGGAGCTGGCCCGAGGCCTGGGCGCTTCGCGCGAGCACCTCTCCCGGGTCTTCCGGGCGGAGCGCGGACAGCCCCTGGCCGCGCACCTCCGCAAGCAGAAGCTGGCCTCCGCCTGCCGGATGCTCAAGGAGACGGACCTGACCGTCAAACAGATCGCCGCACGGCTCGGCTACGACCGCCCGGACAACTTCGCCCGGATGTTCCGGAGCGGCCTGGGCATGACGCCCGGGGAGTACCGCCGGTCCGGGCCGGCGGCCTTCGGGCCATGACGGGGAGGAGCGCGGGTATTGCGCACCGGCCGGACTGAACTCCCGCTGCACGGCGGCAAGGCCCCGCGCTGGCTCTTCGCGCGGATGACGAAGCTCTCCGCCGGAATCGTCGCCGCGCTCGTCGAGGAGCACGGGCCCGCCGAGGTGCTCGCCCGGGTCAGCGACCCCTTCTGGTTCCAGGCCTTCGGCTGCGTCCTGGGCTTCGACTGGCACTCCAGCGGCGTGACCACCACGGTCTGCGGCGCGCTGAAAGAAGGCCTGGTCGGCCGCGAGCGCGACCTCGGACTCTGGGTCTGCGGCGGGAAGGGTGCGCGCAGCCGCAAGACCCCGGAAGAGATCGAGGGCGCCTGCGAGTCGCTCGGCCGCGACGCGAAGCCGCTGGTCTACGCCAGCCGGATGAGCGCCAAGGTCGACTCGGCCGCGGTCCAGGACGGCTACCAGCTCTACGCGCACAGTTTCCTCTTCACCGCCGATGGCCGCTGGGCGGTCGTGCAGCAGGGCATGAACGAGGAGACCCGCCTGGCCCGGCGCTACCACTGGCTCTCGAGCGGCGTCGAGGACTTCGTCAGGGAGCCCCACGCCGCGGTCTGCGCCGACAGGCCGGAACAGCTCACTCTCAACATGGTCGCCGCCGAAGGCGACGGCGCCCGCTCGGCCAGCGCCGAAGCCGCGCGACTCAAGCCGGAGAAGCTCCTCGCCGAGGTGGAGCCCTACCTCGGGGAGAACCTCTTCATGCCCCGCCGGCACGACATCCGCCGGGAGGACATCAACCCGAAGAACCTGCGCAAAGTGCTGCTCTCGACCTACGAACGCCAGCCGGAGGGCTTCGAGCAGCTCCTGGGGATGCCCGGCGTCGGGGCGCGGACGGTGCGGGCGCTGGCGCTGATCAGCGAGCTGGTCTACGGCAAGCCTCCGAGCTGGCGCGACCCGGCGCGCTTCGCCTTCGCCCACGGCGGCAAGGACGGCCACCCCTTCCCGGTGGACCGGGCGACCTACGACCGGTCGATCGAGATTCTCAGGCGCAGCCTGGAGAGGGCGAAGATCGAGCACTCCGACAAGAGGAAGGCGTTCGGGAGGCTGGCACAGATACAGAACGAGAAGAATGCAGAATCATGAACGGTGAATGTAGAAAGAAAGACGTCGCCTAGCAACCCGTTGAAAAGGTGCCGGGGTCGCGACACTTGAGATCGTGGCCTCAGGCGAGGAACGACGACGAAGGCGTGTCCGAGAGACACGCCGAGGAGGAGTGACGAAGCATGAGGCCGCAAGATCAAATGTCCCTTCGGGCCTTCGCCGCGCCGAAGGGGCTTCGGCCCCGCAGGCGGGTTGCGATCGGACGGCCCGTCTGCGGCGTTGCCGTTCGACAGGCTCACGGCCTAGGCTCTGAGCGTAGTCGAAGGGCCCTTCGACTCGCCATCGGGCTCGCTCAGGGCCCCGAGCATGGCCGAGGGGCTCGTCGTCGCCGTGTCGCTGCGGACACGGCTTCCTCCTCGCGCCTTGCATCCGGGCCATCCGGTC